>Ga0164243_10001423_pt1 | contig 40503 bp, 39 predicted proteins | sample OricompcompostOP_FD_108781 | JGI IMG/M metagenome (GOLD analysis project Ga0164243, IMG submission 108781) | Organic Plus compost microbial communities from Emeryville, California, USA - Original compost - Organic plus compost (OP) | ecosystem: Engineered > Solid waste > Mixed feedstock >... | reverse complement strand
TGGAACACGCCGATAGAACGGGCCCGACCAAGTTTCCTGTGTCGCTGACGTCAGTATTCCAACGGACATGCCAAATACCGGGGAGCGCGATTAAGTGCGTGTATTCGGCTACGGTTATGATTTCAGCAAGGGACGCTTTCCCGATGTAAAATCTATCCGTTGTGGTGTCATAAATTTGCAATACGGCTGGAAAGACTGTGGACCAAAGAGCTGGCTGAAGGAGTGTCACCCTATCACTATCTGGCGGTCTCCTGTTGGGGCGGGAGTGCGTTCGACATTGCGACCGACAAGCCATGCAGCGCGCGAGCTTCTGGATTCTCGCGTCAGCGAAGCATAGTTTGCATACGGTTCAGGCGCTGTGTAAGTACTTGTCGCGCATCGGGCGCGACGCTGGGGGCTGAATGACTGCGACTATCGTTCCGGTGATTCTTTCGGGTGGATCTGGCACACGCCTGTGGCCACTGTCTCGAACAATGTTTCCAAAACAGTTCATTGCGTTCGATGGAGACCACGGCAGCCTTCTTGGCCAGACCCTTAGGCGCCTCAAGGGAGACTTTGCACCGCCAATTGTGGTTTGCAACGTGGATCATCGCTTTCTTGTCCGGGAGGAACTAGCGCGGGCAGGTCTTGAGCCGGAGGCGATTCTCCTCGAGCCGACCCCCCGTAACACGGCTGCTGCCGTGGCCGTGGCAGCACTTACCGCCGTAAAGAAGAACCCCGAGGCCATTATTGCAGTCATGCCATCTGACCACACCGTTAAAGATGGCGAGGCGTTCGGAGAGAGCATCGAGCGCGCGGCTGCCGTCGCACTCACTGGTAGACTCGTGCTCTTTGGCATCGCGCCGACCGGTCCCAACACCGGGTACGGCTACATCCGACGCGGCGAGGCGTTAGATCGGGATGCAGGCGCATTTGCTGTGTCTGAATTCGCCGAAAAGCCTAATCTTGACACGGCCAAAAAGTATCTCTCCGACGGGTCCTACCTATGGAACAGCGGCGTATTTGTTCTCAGCGCGCGCGCGTTTTTATCCGAGCTGGAGCGCTACGCTCCACAAGTGCTCACTGCTGCACGTGGTGCAATCGCAAATGCCCTTGATGATCTTGGCTTCACGCGCCTCGATCTGGATAGCTTTTCGAGAGCGCCGAACATCTCCATCGATTGCGCTGTCATGGAGCGGACCAAGTTGGCAGCAGTATTCCCGATAGATGTCGGATGGAGCGATGTCGGTACGTGGTCTTCTCTGTGGGATAGTGCGTTAAAAGACGCCAAGGGCAATGTGGTTTATGGGGACGCGATTCTAGCTGACACGACGAATTGTATTGTTCACAGTGACCGCTCTTTTGTGGCGACCATCGGTCTCGATAGGCTGATCATCGTCAACACACCTGATGCTCTGCTCGTCGCCGATCAAGGGCGCTCTCAGGAAGTTTCTGAAATCGCAAAGCGACTCAAAGAACTTGGTCGTAAAGAGCACGATCAGCACACCCGGAGCTATAGGCCTTGGGGGTTTTTTGAGCACCTAGGCGCGGGATCGCGTTTTCAAGTGAAGCTTCTAAACGTTAAACCGGGCGGTCGCCTATCGATGCAAATGCATCACCATCGCTCCGAGCATTGGGTGGTCGTCCGCGGTACGGCCAAGGTCACGGTGGGCGAGACCGAGAAGCTCGTACAAGAAAATGAGAGCGTGTACATCACAGCCACTCATTGGCACCGTCTCGAAAATCCCGGCAAGGTTCCGCTGGAGTTGATCGAAGTACAGATTGGCAGCTATCTGGGCGAGGATGACATCATCCGCGGTGATGACGTCTATCGCCGTGGGCCAGACGAAACCCGGTGATTTGTGCCCGGCGCCCAAAGGCGTCCCGCTTGCGCGTGCTCGCGCCGCATCGACGACTTATCGCCCTGGTGGCGGACACCTCGCACCGCCACTGCGTTAACGTTCGATGAGCCGTCAAAAGAATGTCCGCAGCTTTGTGCACGCCGCGACGCGCTTTCAGAATAGGGGACGATGCGACCTTGGTGCGTCGATGTCATTTCTGGCAACGCTAGGGCCAGCGCCATGCCGCGCGGGGTTTGCAGCTTTTGCTGGACAGCCCGGCGCATCAACAGGATCTCTTGAGCTGGTGTAGCGGCTAACCGTTGGAACTAGGTTCGGTCCAATCAGCTATTGCGGTATCGCGTGCAAGGCCGGCGAGGTCTGATCGAAGCTCGCCCGATTCATCGCGTCGCGCAGCGATCACGTAATAGGTGATACTGTTCGACGTAGCTCTGTACCATCTGATCTGCCTGAAACATGGCGACATACCTAGCTCGCGCCTGCTCTCCCAATTGGCGCGCGTATTCCCTATTTGATGTCAATTCTCGCATCGCCTGAGCTAGGGCGTAGGGATCGCCCGGAGGAATTACGATCCCGGTGTTGCCATGGAGGTTTACGAAGGTGGTGCCAGTTTCTATGTCGCAAGTGATCATTGGACGAGCGGCTCTCGCAGCTTCAACAAGAGAAACCCCAAACGCTTCTGAGCGCAAGTGCGACGGTAGAATTTTTGCAACACAGGACTCTAGCAACGCCTCTTTGTCAGGATCAGATACCTGTCCGAGACAAATGACGTTCGGGGGCAGCGCGCCGGTGTCCACCACTTTTGCATCATTATTGCCGACGAGAACGACCGGCAAATTCGAAAGTCGGGCGGCCGCAATCAGGTCATGCAGCCCCTTGTAGTAACGAAATGCGCCAATAAACAGAAAGAAGTCTTCGCCCACCCTGCCGCGCCACTTAGACACTAAATTTGGATCGGGTGGCGACCGATCAGGCAGGCCAATCGGTATGACCGTCGTTTTTGCGCGCAACTTCTGCAGCACAGGGCTACTGTCAACGTAGTTCGGCGAAGTCGCAACGATGACATCGACGTCAGAGAGGAAGCGTTGCATTAAAGGGCGGTAGAATGCGAGCAACCGGCGCTGCTTCACGATATCGGAATGATAGGTGACGATGGAAGGCTTAGAGCGACCGTGAAAGAGGTGAAGCAGGTCTGCCATCGGCCAAGGAAAATGGTAGTGGATAATGTCGAAGTTTGGCACGAGGGAAGCGAATCTTCGGATGGCCGATATCGAAAGACTTGTTGAGGCAAAGTGCAGCTCTTGTCGGGCCGCGTGCACGCGATGATGTCCGACAAATTCTGGAACCTTACTCGGCTGTCGATAGAGCGCCAGGACCTCGCTCGTTACTCCGTGCGAGTGAGTACCTTCTGCAAGCGTTTTTATTACCTGAGGAACGCCAGTCCCGTCTTCAGGAAAGTATGTCTTGTAGACGTGCAATACCCGCAAACGGTTCAACCCTCCGGGAAGACGTTGTCGTGGCTGGGCGCCTATTGTAGCTCACCCCCCGGAGTCGTTCTTTCCCCCTGACTCCGTAAGGTTCACTCGTCTTCGTTCTGATTTCGCATAAGTACGCTCAGCACCCATAATCCGATCCAAAGCGGTAGGCACCGAAGTATGCTGAAAAGCAACACCCCCGCCCCCGTTGCCAAGGGCTCGACGAACTTCTGATGGAAGGAGGTTGATGGCGCCAAAGGAATATGATCCCCCACTGCTGCCTCCGCAAACGGCTGCGGCATCGGCATCCCGAGCGTACGCTAGCCGAAGGCCTCGAGCATCGCAACGCTCCGCACCGCTCTCAACAACAGAAACTCAGGGCATCCGCCGCGGGTGGTGCTTCATGGCGTCCTCAAAGACGCTGATCATCCCCCTAGCCGTCTCATCCCAGGTAAATTTCTCGGCATTCTTGCGTGTTTCCGCCGCAAGTGCTGCGTGGAGTTGGTCGTCAGCAAAAAGTCGCGTGATCCCCTGTGCAATCTCTCCGACATCCCGGGGATCCACTAAAATTCCTGCTGCGCCTGTCACCTCGGGCAGAGAGCCTGCACGTCCGGCCAAAACAGGCACGCCGTACAGCTGAGCTTCAACTATGGGGAGGCCAAATCCTTCGTATAGTGATGGCATGGCCACGAAACGGGCGCCTGCGTATAAAGTGGCTAACTCATCGTCGCGCAGCCTCCCCGTCAAGACTACCGATCCGTCTGCGACCAACGGTGCAAGCGCATCGTGGATGTCGTTGTCGAGCCAGCCTTTCCCACCGGCGACGACAAGCCGCCAATTGGCCTTGGCCTCCGCCCTCGCGCGATCGAACGCCTCGAGTAAGCGGGGCAGATTCTTACGCGGCTCAAGTGTGCCGACAAACAGTGCATAGGGTGAGTGTTCGATCTCGAACTGCCGTTCGGTCGAGCCGGTCGAACTGGTGAGGCGGCGAGCGCCCGGGTACACAACGATCGCATTCGATTGGCCGAACAGATCCTCGATGTCTCGTGCCGTAGCGTGCGAAACAGCGACGACGCGATCGGCTCTACGGATCGCCAGCGACATGAGAGCACGATCTGCAAGGCGCCGCTTTATCGGCATCGTCTCTGGAAACCGCCGCCAGACCAGATCATGAATGGTGACAACTGTCGGAATGGAGGGGGACACTGATGGCGGCAAGCGATGAGCCGGTCCCCAAAACACGTCTGGGGCAACCCGCCGAACGGCATAGCTGAGCGCAGCCTCGCCCCAGATTAGTCGTCCCGCTTCGCTGGAGAACATACTTTCCACATGCCGCGCATCGAGGTCATCAACCAATGAAGAGCGTCGTTTCCCTGGCCAGAAAAAAGTGAACCGCACGCCCCGCGCGCCCAGGGCGCGAACAGTTTCCAGAAGGACACGAGCGATCCCGGTGACCGACGGGGACGTCAAGTTTCGAACGTCGACGCCAATATGCATGAGGTATCAATCTCTTTCGCGCACGTCACCGTCTTCGACGCTGTCGTCTCTCTAGTTGCTGCTGTTTCGAAGATCTGCCTGAGCTTGTCGGCCCGTGCAAGTGTGCATGTCGCGAATGAATACCCCTTCTGCCGCTGCGAAGCGGATCCAGGCTAACTCGAGCCAAAAACGAAACGATGGCGGATCCCCGTCTCAGTTATTCGCAACACTGCCTGCGCACGGGGACCAATGTCAGGCTAGGTGTTCTGTATAGGCCTCCTAACCAATCTTCGATACCAAGCCAGGACGCCAGGAGCAGACTTCTTCTACGCAATTCTTCCTGGACCACTCTCTCATCTCGCGGGCGATGATATCTTGGGCTTGGTCTTCTTCGTTCGCCGGTTGCAACCGGTCTAACGCGATCGCGATCGGGTTGCCGCTACAGAAATCTCGGACCAAAAGAGATGCAGCGGAGGTGCGGTCTGCAGTCGCAATCCAGCTCTTCAGGTTGGAGAACTTAATGCAGATACCAGCATATTCTCGTAGGATCGCAGTGTCACAGGCGACTATTTTTGGGTCGCTGGCCTCGACCATCATGAGCGACCGAGAGCCGAGGCGTTTGGCGACCTCCGGAACGACGTCCCATACGAGACTAGATTCGTAGCTCGCGTTGCGGTCGACCTCCTTTAACCTCCTTGGGTACTCTTCGCGACACCGCCGAGCGAGTCGAAGGAGTTCCTCGGCGAGCCAGCGATCTGAAAGGTGGTAGATCCGAACGATTTCAAGCTGCATGGCAAGGACGTCTGTCCCGTTAATCGTTGCGTCCGTATTGATCGTGAGCTACCGATTGCGTTCCTACGACGCTGCAAAACTCAGATCGCCCCGACATACAGGTTCGCCGTAATTCATAACAGGGAACTCGCAAGGGCAAGTACGGCCTCTTGGGAACGCCTGTCGAGGCTTCTAAACGTACGAACAAGCGCCAATTCATTATCTGAAGCTATTCCTATCGTCCCTTTTGCAGTCGCTACAGTTTCCGGTTTCGCAAAGAAGTCGTTCGGTGAACAAGACAAGAGTTGGGCCAACTCGAATAGATGGCCCGCTGATAGGCGATTGGTTCCCTTCTCATATTTCTGGATCTGCTGAAAGCTTACGCCGAGGACCGCTGCCAACGCGCTCTGACTTAGACCGCAGTCGATCCGGCGGAGCCTGAGCTGTCGCCCCACGTGCCGGTCAATGGGTCCAGGGGACCGGGGAGGGGACGATCGCTTTTGGCGCTTTCTTAAACCCCTGTCAGCGGTCTCGGTCATGCGCCGCATTCTTCAACGAAATCGCCCCACACCGACATGACCGACAAAGTACCAAGTCTCCGCAAGGCTGTCTTGTGCGTTCAATTGCACTCACGTCCATAGCCCATCGCCTCGGTCAGTGTGGTTGAAGCATCTCGCGTGCCTTTCGCCAGGCCAATAGCCACGATTCTATCGTTGCCACCACGGTTCGTCATTACGGAGACTTCTTCCGCCCATTTCAACCACCAAACTAAGTCGTTGGGGCCGTTGACAATCGCGTCGGGTAGCGCACGAACCGATGCACTCGGCTGCTAACGAACATGACTGGTCAACCACGAGCTTTCATACGTGGCCTTCAGCGCCGCAAAGCACACCCCATCAGGGGTTGCAATGTCCGTGCACGCCTCTATTATCAGTAGGCATTATTATCAGTATGCATTTTATTTTTTGAGTAGCTGAAATGGCTAGCGCAAGGTCTTTCATGTGGAATCTTAGGCGCTTAGGTCCTCTATCGTGGACCAGATGTGCCGTCATCAACGTGTTTCTAGCAATAAGAGAGAAGGTGAGCCGCCGCTCGCACTGGGCGAAGCAGCTTTGATGGACAGGCCCATTCGCCGTGCAAGAAGCTGGCACTCCCATCCCGCGGTCATTGGCGCATTTGTGGCCGGGGTGATTGTCATAGTTGCTTTTTTTGTCCCGCTCTCTCCGTAGCCCCTAGTCGACTAGTCCTTCGCGCTTAGCTGAAGCCTAGTTCGTACGATCTGCGCGGTGCGCCCTGTGAAAATTAGGCTGAGCTTGGGTGCCGTGGTCGGGCCCATCATGCTGGGCGCGCCACGTGGGGGCTTATGGGGCGGAAGCAGCGAGTCAGCGTCCTTCACAGATTCCCCGGAGGTGGTATTGATTCCGTCCGACGTTGGCCTCCCAGCTCTGCAGTTGCTTCCGAACATCCGGTGTCCCTGCCTTTAAGGGTCAGGCTTTGATCCCCTGGAGAAACTCGCTAAGTCGCTCGGCTTCGCGGAGCCGACGTGGTTAGAGTTTAGCGTCATCCATATGCAAGCGTTGAGCACGAACAGGAGGCTCGGACACTGGCGAAATGCAATAGACCCAGACGTGGACAGCCGGCACTTCTAGTGGACCAGGCTCTGACGCTCACTCTTCTCAGAGTGCAGCGGCGGAATCACTGGGGAAGATGACATTGTGTGCTTCGCTGCTCTTTGCGAGCGCACCTAAATCGACGAAGGATCATCGGACGCATGAGCAATAAGGTCGCATTGGTTAGCGGGGTGACCGGTCAGGATGGAGCGTATCTCTCGAAGTTGCTTCTCGACAAGGGTTACGACGTCCATGGCATCTTGCGCCGGAGTGCTTCAGCCGACGTGGTCGATACGCGGCTGAAGTGGATCGGCATCGCCAACCAGATCACGCAACATGACGGCAACTTGACCGACCTCTCGTGCCTGATCCGCATCGTGCAAGAGGTGCAGCCGACTGAAGTCTACAACTTGGCCGCCCAGTCCTTCGTGAAGTCTTCCTGGCAGCAGCCGCTACTGACAGGAACAGTGACCGGGCTGGGAGCGGCGAACATGCTGGAGGCGGTGCGCATCGCATGTCCAGGGGCACGCTTCTATCAGGCATCCTCATCCGAGATGTTCGGAATGATCCGCGAGCCGGTTCAGTCGGAGAACACTCCATTTTATCCACGCTCTCCGTACGGGGTGGCCAAGCTCTACGCTCACTGGATGACAGTGAACTATCGCGAGAGCTTTGGCATGCATGCGTCTTGCGGAATATTGTTCAATCACGAATCGCCGCTGCGGGGCATTGAGTTCGTCACTCGCAAGATCACCGACGGCGTGGCGCGCATCAAGCTCGGACTGCAGGATAAGCTTTCGCTCGGAAACCTCGAAGCCAAGCGGGATTGGGGACATGCCCGCGACTACGTCAAGGCGATGTGGATGATGCTACAGCAGGACACGCCAGATGATTACGTCGTTGCCACGGGACGCACGGTTTCCGTTCGTGATTTCTGTGATCTGGCCTTTGCGCATGTCGGTCTCAATGCGGCAGATCATATCCTTATGGACCCACGTTACATGCGGCCCGCAGAGGTTGAGGTTCTTCTAGGGAATCCGGAAAAGGCCAAGCAGCAACTTGGCTGGATGCCTGAAACCACGCTAGAGGAGTTGGTGTCTGAGATGGTCGAAGCCGACCTCAAGCGCTTAAGGCGGCACGAACAACTCTAGATGACAGGTCATGCTGATGCGTGTGCTGATCACGGGCGCTTCCGGGTTTGTGGGATATCATTTCATCGAGGCGTTGCGCGAGGTATGCCCGGCCAGCACAGAACTCATAGCAACCGCGAAGACGGCAGAAGGCGATGTGGAAGGGCTGGACATAACTGACAGAGGCGCCATCGACAGTGCCATTGCACGCTACCGGCCCAGTCATGTGATGCACCTCGCAGGCATCGCGGCGGTGCCTGCAGCTGCAAGCGCCCCGGACGTTACGTGGCGCGTACATTTGAATGGGACCCTCAATCTCGCCCGCGCAATCCTAGAAATTGTTCCGGATTGCTTTCTCATAAATGCGGGTTCGGGACTCATCTATGGTGCAAGTGCCAAGTCCGGCCAGCTCCTCGACGAGGACACTCTGCTCGCACCATTGGATGATTACAGCGCCTCCAAGGCGGCGGCCGACTTGGCACTTGGTGCGCTCGCGCCGCAGGGTCTCAAGTGCATTCGCATGCGACCCTTCAACCATTTCGGGCCCAGGCAGTCGGAGCAGTTCGTTGCAACCGCGTTCGCGACCCAGATCGCGCGCATCGAAGCGGGGCTCGTGGAGCCTGTCATACGTGTCGGCAACCTTGCTGCCGCGCGAGACTTTCTCGATGTTCGCGACGTCGCAGCGGCGTATGCCCTAGCGGTTGTCAAGTCGAACGCGATAGTGCCGGGAACGATACTTAACTTGGCCTCAGGCGAAGCGCGGCGTATCGACGACCTGCTGAATGCACTTCTCTCTCTCAGCACCGTCCCTATCCGTGTCGAAGAGGATCCCGCCCGCCTGCGGCCGAGCGACCTGCCTCGCATCGTCGGAGATGCAAAGAAGGCGCGGGATCTACTAGGCTGGTCGCCGGTACACTCATTTGACAAGACCTTGACCGAAGTTCTGGCAGACTGCCGTAGTCGATTGCACGAGGCCTGATGGAGTGGCTCCATGTTAATTCGACGTTCGAGACCCAATCTCATGGCCAGCTTCATGCGTTTCTTGCTGGCACGATCTGTTCTCGCATCCTGGGGCCGTCAGGTGTTTTGGCAATTGCCCGAGCCCCTGCGGTATATGTTGCGTTCCTGTGTTTCCTCACGCCCGTCACCACCACGACGACTCGCCTCACCTTCCGACCTTTCTCCACGAGCGCGTGAGATCTATGCGCGATTGCACGTTTCGCTTGAAGGGACAAAGAAAGAGGAAGTCTGATGCGCATTGTCATCGATATGCAGGGCGCCCAATCCGGCAGCCGAACCCGCGGGATCGGGCGCTATAGCCTTTCGTTGGCACAAGCGATCGCACGCAATCACGAAGGGCACGAAGTAGTCCTAGCTCTAAATGGCCTCTTTGCAGAAACAATAGAGCCGCTCCGACAAGCCTTCAGCGGCCTGCTGCCGCAAGAAAATATCCAAGTTTGGGAGGCGCCCGGGCCGGTGCGTGCTTCAGATAGCTACAACCAGCGGCGGAGACGCCGCGCTGAGGTCGTCCGTGAAGCGTTTCTTGCTAGCCTTTCTCCCGACATTGTGCACATCACAAGTCTGTTCGAAGGGTTTGGCGACGATGCCGTTACCAGCATACGTACCTTCTCGAAGGCAGTGCCGACCTCTCTGACGCTTTTTGACCTCATTCCACTTCATGATCCGGACCGCTTCTTAGCCCCACACCCGTTCATGAAATCCTGGTATCTCGAGAAGCTCGAACAGCTCAAGCAGGCGGATCTTCTGCTCGCGATTTCGGATTACTCGGTCCGGGACGCAAAAAAACGGCTCGGCGCGAAGATACAGCGCATAGTCAACATCTCAACTGCCTGTTCAGAGATTTTTGTCCCCAAGCAGCTATCAGAAGTCGAACGCCATGGGCTCTTGAGCCGTCTCGGTATCAGCGGCCCATTCGTCATGACATCAGGTACGATCGAGCCACACAAAAATCTAGAGCGCCTCTTCAAGGCGTTTGCGTGTCTGCCGGCCAAGCTTCGTAGCGAGCGCCGTCTCGTCCTGATCGGCAAGACGGAGCCCAGCCAACGTCCCATTCTGCAAGCAATGCGTCGCAGAGCCGGGCTCTCGGTGAAGGATCTTGTCGTCACCGGTCATGTCAGCGATGACGATCTCGTAGCACTCTATAATTCTTGCGAACTGATGGTCTTCCCGTCCTTGGACGAAGGCTTCGGCCTACCCGCCCTAGAAGCTATGGCCTGTGGTGCACCAACTATTGGATCGCGCGCAGCGAGCATCCCGGAAGTTATTGGATGCGACGACGCAATGTTCGACCCGCTCGACGCTGACGACATGACGCGCGTCATGACACGCGCGATTATGGATGAAAATTACCGCGCGGAACTCAAGGCACTAGCGCTCGAGCGAGCGCCTGAATTCTCTTGGGATAAGACTGCGAGGTGCGCCTTAGGGGAAATGGAGGCGCTGATCCGCGAAAGATCCAACTATGGCACCGAAGGCTACGACATAGTTTCTTCGTGTATTGAACATCTGGCAGGCGGCGAGCTTGAGCAAGGAGAAGCCCTCCAATTGGCTCAATCGTTAGCGCGTACATTTCCTGCTCGCGATCACAAACGACAGCTTCTGATCGATGTTTCCGAATTGTGTCGCCGGGACGCCAGAACCGGCTGTCAGCGCGTCACGCGGAGCATCCTATTACAGTGGCTGAAAAATTCGCCTGGAGACATTCAGATCGAGCCCGTGTATGCAACGCTTCACGAGCAAGGCTACCGTTACGCGCGCAGGTTCGCCACTGGACTTTCAGGGCGACCGAGCGCGGGCGCAGACGATCCGATCGATTACGCGTCAGGCGACATCTTCTTCGGTCTTGACTATCACGCAGACACAGCACCGACCCAGATGTCTAGTCTCATGGATATGAGGCTTCACGGCGTTAGCGTGCATTTCCTCGTTTACGATATTCTACCCGTCACCAAGCCATCCTATTTTCCGTTGGGAACAGACTCGGCTTTTAGTCGGTGGCTCGAAGCCGTCGGCCATTTCGATGGCATCATTGGGATCAGTAAAACGACAACAGAAGCGGTACAGGCCTGGTACGCTGACAGCGAATTCTCACTCTCTCCCGACTATCGCTTCAGTTGGGTGCATCTCGGCGCCGATATAGAGAATTCTGCTCCCACCTTCGGCCTTCCGAGCGATGCCGATGAACTCTTTTTTCAGCTCCGTCAGCGGCCAACATTTTTGATGGTCGGTACAATTGAGCCGCGCAAGGGCTATGCCCAAGCACTTGCCGCCTTCGATGTACTTTGGACCGAAAAGACCGACTGCAATCTCATCATTGTTGGCAAGGAGGGCTGGGGCACAAAGAAACTTGTGGCCAAGCTGCGACTCCATCCGGAACACAATAATCGTTTTTTCTGGTTGGAAGGCGCGTCCGATGAGTACCTGAACAAAATCTATGCCAGCGCGAGCTGCCTTCTTGCGGCATCGGAGGCCGAGGGTTTCGGACTGCCACTGATCGAGGCGGCACGGCAGAAGGTGCCGATTCTGGCCCGTGACATTTCCGTGTTCCGGGAGGTAGCGGGCGTGCATGCAGGCTATTTCAGCGGTTCAAAGCCGATCGATCTTGCCGAATCGATCAAGAAATGGCTTGCGCTTTACCGTGAGAATCGTCATCCGAAATCTGACGGTTTACCCTGGACCACATGGGAGCAAAGCGCCAAGCAAATGTGGGCCGAGTTACTCAGCAGAGGTAGAACAAGCTGGAGGAGTCACGAGAGGTCGGGCGCGAATAAAGTTGTTCTTCACCGATAGGCTTCTTTGCCCCGGCTCTTTGCCCCGGGAAACCACGCGATTCGACGCCTGTTACAGTTGCTTAGTTGTTGGATCGTCCATCTACGTCGTGGCAGCGGTCAAGATGGAGACGCGCGCAATGCACCACTGCGAGAAATTGAATTAGGATGATTTGCGTCCACGTCCCGGCGATCACAGCGCTCAACGAACACCAATCAGGAACTAAGTTGGGTTGGGGCCATGTGAGGGGCGGCGCGCCGCCGAAGTCGCCTCTGTCTGCTTTGGCGAGCCGGAGCTGATTACTCATGGCTTTGCTCGAATTCAATTCCAGCCCCATTGATTCCGCAATCGCCAATTTATTGCAGGGGCCCTACGCCCTTGGTCGCGCAATTGCCGACGAATGGCCTTCTCCCTCAGATGCCGATGCCTTCCAAGCTAAGTTGTGTGACCTCTGCGGAACGCTGGCCGCGTTGGCTCGCCTTGCACGGGAAAGTGATCGCCAATTGATCCTCGTCAGCGAAGCCGCAAAAGCCATTACGATGGCATGCATCGCGCGTTGCGTGGTCAAGAGGCTTCCTTGAAAAACGGGGCAGTACCCGCACACAGATGGCAACGTTTTCGAAGATAGCGGGCTTGGACAAGAATTGCCTGTTCCTAATAGGAGCCTGGAATATTCGCGCAGAAATTGATCGCAAGCTGTCAATGCTTCGGCGCGGAAAGGACCATTTTTCTGCCACCTATTTCCCTTATTCGCTTCGGTAGCTGGTGCAATTGGTTAGCGTTCGACCGAACCAAGGGCTACTTGTCCCGAACGCTGGTGGACGAGAAGCCGAAGCCGTCGACGCCGGCATCATCGGCAGCGCTGTCGGTAATCAGCAAGGTATACCCGCGCCTGCTTAGTTGGTGCTCGGTCAACATCGCTCAACACAAGGAGCCGCCGAGGGGGCGGCGAGACGAGGGACATGACCTCCCCGGCCTCATCGAACCAACAAAGGCGCGCTCCAGCTGCGAATAACTGGCGCCCACTAATTCGCTTTTGAGCCAGCGCGCGGCTCACGATGCTTAGAAAGCATCCATGCACATGAAATCAGCCTTCATCGGTCGACTTCCCAACACCGCTCCTCTATCGTCTGGCGTCTCACATGGTGGAGGCTAGTTCGCCGATGCAAGAGCGAGTGCGCACGTGGCAAAGCAACCATGCGGTGCAGGCGGCCGCTCCGCGCTCCGCGCGCCGATTTATCGCGCGCGCCGTTGGCCTCTGCGGCATGCGATCGAAGGTTGACGCGGCGGCTCACAAGATTGATCGCATTGACTCAACTCTTGCTGGTCTCAAAAACGACCTTGAGCGAAGGTTGATGAGGCTGGAGGAGAGGATTGCCAAGGGATGGCAGACGTCCGAGATAAGTTCGCTGCGCATATTAACCGGTCCCGCTCTTACCAACCGCATCATCGAAATTGGGCGCATGCTGCGCCCCATGTCAGTCGTAGGCATAGAGAAGGTTCGCTGGGGATGCCAGCATGACGGTGGCTACGTTATGTTGAACGACCTTAAATCGGCAGAAGCGGTGGTGTCATTGGGAATTGGCGGCAACGCGACGTGGGACGCTGATGCCGCGCAGCACGGGCTCCATGTTTATCAATTTGACCATACCATCGCTCCGCCACCGCAGCATCCGAAGTTCACTTTTTACCAGAGACAAATTGTTCCAGACGGGGTTTCCGGAGGCGCAACGCTGTCGTCAATCGTAAACCAAATTGGCGCTAACAAGCCTGGCTCTCTAATCCTGAAGATCGACATTGAGGATGACGAATGGCCGGTTTTCGACGCTGCATCCATCGACACCCTACGATTATTCTCGCAGATTGTATGTGAGTTTCACTGGTTGAATAGGATAGTCGACGTTGATCGATATCTTTTAGTTCATCGAGTCCTTGAGAAGTTGAACCGATGGTTTGCGCCGGTCCATGTACACGCCAACAATTTTGCAGAGCTGGTAGCGCTAGGGGGAGTCCCGTTTCCCTCGGTTCTTGAGGTGACCTACGCGAACCGGGACTTGTTCGACTTGAGACTGAGCGAGGAGATTTTTCCGACGCCGCTGGATACGCCAAACGACCCGATGACGCCTGACTATTACCTGGGTCGGTTTCAATTCTAAATTCCCGAACGAGATTTTTTTGCCAAGTGCCCAGGCTGAATTTGGTGCGCAGGCTACTGATAGATTTCGTCCAATTTCCAATCTCGCTGAACAGGAGAGGGGTTGCAGGGAAGAAAGACGGGAGCGGCACGTTGCCCTCGATTGTGGACCTCCTTGGAAACTCGTTTGGCGTGAGCCCGTCGATGGCCTGCTCCCCTAACCCGGCGCCAAGGTGACTGAGCGAATCCGGCTATTTCCAACCTCGATTGAGGAGAAGAGGGAATGGCACGGAAGCGCTACACGACGGAGCAGATCATTGGTCTGCTGCGAGAAGCCGAGGTCCCGGCTCCGGCAGGGCCAAGCGATCGGCACCATCTGTCGCGGCATGGGTATCTCCGAGCAGAGCTACAATCTCGCTCGACGCAGCGGCGAAAACTGAAGACGGGCCATGACGAAGCGCAGCTGATGACAGCGATTGTGCGGCTGGCGACCCGCTATGGCCGCTGCGGCTATCGGCCCATTCGCGAGATGCTGGTCGCTGAAGGCTGGCGGGTGAACGTCAAGCGCGTCTATCGCATCTGGCGCCGGGAAGGGCTCAAAGTACCTCACAAACAACCCAAACGCGGCCGGCTGTGGCTCAACGACGGATCGTGCGCGCGTCTGAGACCCGAGCGGGCAAACCACGTCTGGTCCTACGACTTCGTCCAGGACAGAACACAGGATGGGCGGGTCTTCCGCATGCTGGTCGTGCTCGACGAGTTCACGCGCCGATGCCTGGCGATCATCGTCGCCAGGCAGCTCAGATCCGACGACGTGCTCCAGTGTCTCGCTGACCTCTTCGTCGCGCACGGCCCTCCCGAGCACATTCATTCCAACAATGGCCCTGAATTCGCGGCCATCGCAGTGCGCGAGTGGCTTGGCCGCGTCGGGGTGAAAACACTCCTCATGGAGCCAGGCTCTCCTTGGGAGAACGGCTACTGCGAGAGCCTCAACTCGAGGTTCCGCGACGAGCTGCTCAACGGCGAGATCTTCACGACGCTGCGCGAGGCGCAGGTGCTAATCGAGACGTGGCGGCGCCAATTACAATGCCGTCAGACCGCATTCCTCGCTCGGCTATCGACCGCCAGCCCCAGAAGCGATCTTGCAGCCAGCATCCGGTCTGCTCTACGCTCGCTCCGGCCAGTAAGATGCTGGCTGATCACACGGCCGGGTTCTAACTTAGTACCTGGTATCGGTTCGAGGGGCAGGCCAACCATTACCTGCACTCAAAGATTGGCCGGCTGATGCGCAAGCCGACAACGCGGCAGCTACCGCAGAACGAACCTCAGAAGCGCCCATATGAACGCGACGGTAGGCCAGCTAGAAGCGCAAATCCGAGAACAATTAGCGAAACGACACTGATTATGCCTCCTATTATCAGGCTGGTCGGTCTCAAAGTGAGAGTCACATAACTCTCTCCTGCGGGTACGGCTAGGCCCTGAAATGCGCCGTTGGCGCGATAAAGAGGCACACTTTCCTCGTTCACATACGCCCTCCATCCCGGATGGTATGAACGGCTTAGAAACAGGAATGATTGCGACGGCGCCCGCACGCGGAGCGACAAACTTGTACCTCCGTCTGAGAAGCTCATAACTTCCCCCCGCTGAGTGCTCGGAGTTGAATCCAGTTCAGGTCCCTCGACTAGTACTGTGTCATCTGGATCAAATGGTCGCCCGTCGGGGAACATTCCGCTACGCACGGTTTGGGTCGCCACATCCGCCGAAACTGCTCGTGCTTTATTGACAAGCCAAAATAACCCATTCGGCTTGGCTTTGAAATTCGCAACGAATAAGTCATCATTTATCCTGCGTATACTGGTGGATTTTTCCAACTCCAGCATTGCGGGGTCCAGTGGATATACCGCCCCGTTCTCCGAGTTGACCAACTCGAGATTTTGTACGCTCAGCATCCCGCCGCGCGCTCCGTGAAAGGTCAACCGAATCCGTCGAACATCGATCGCACCCGAGCTTGTGAGAGGCAAGGTCGCGTGATACGCGTGCCCTGTAAAACCTCCGGCGTCGTACGAAGTCGCGATTGGCGCCCTCGCGTGCTGAATTGCGGTTTTGACGTCAGGGCGATCATATGCCCATTCGGAAGTGTGATTTCCGGCAAGGAGGACGGCGCGTGAGTCCTTTTCGTATGTTGAGACATTAATGGTCAGAATGGCGTCGCCACCGCGCCGTGCCACCGCGCACGACATGTTCGACACCACCCTGATACCGGTGGCCTTAATAGGGACCGGCAGCTGGATTTCAACTGTTGCGTCCCCCGCTTTCGCCGAACAAGAACCAAATTGCAGGTCGGGCAGCGTGCGAGGATTAAATACGATATTTGTTAACCCGAGCACGCGTCGCAAACTTGGTCCGGGAATCTCATTTACAAATCCCGTCGAATCGATGCCGGTTGTGTCTTGGTAAGCTTTGGGTTCCAGGGGGCCATAGCCGCTGACGGATGGGATTCCGTAGAGAAGGTTCCTGTTCGGATGAAAGGCATCGTGAACGAACACTGAAGGCATTGCTAATACTCGGCTAGTCGGGGCCGCTAAATCGGGCGCTAACTTGGACAAATCGGTCGATAATCCTTTGTCGAACGGCGCGTGCCGCCATTCATAGTAGTATCCAAAGATCCCGACATCCCCGACCACCATCGCGACAATTAAGGCCGACTGCAGATATCGGCCAGTTAGGCGTGGCCAGAACAACAGAAGGAGAGTCATTGCAGCAACTGCTACGATCGGCGGCAGAATGGCGTACTCAGTCATCGACCAAGCGCCTACCCCGGCATTTTGTAGCTTAAGCAGCCACCTCTTCGAAAAGATGGTCGAAAAAGCAGCGACAAGCGCAAGACCGCCTATGACAGCGCTGGCCAGCGCCACATGACGGGTTTCGACAATGCCACGTTGCAGACGAGCTGTTGCCATTCCCGCGAGTACGGAGGTCGCAAACGTTAAGACCATTGACGCCCTTGCAGTGGCCCGAAAGCTCCCAACAATAGGAATTTGAAAGAAGAGGTTCCCAAGATAATTGCTGCCGGCCGTGGCGAGGAGAAGCGATACCAAACCTGCCGCAAACCAAAAAGCAGATCCGTCATTCCGCTCGCGGGATAGAACTGCGCAAACAGCTAGAATTAATGTTCCCAAGCCTGCATAACTCGCGAGCTCGGTTTGGTTCCACGCTCCAAAATAGGCTGCCGGGCTGTTCAATCCTCCCCCAAAAACGTAGGGCAAAAACAGCATGCCAAGCTGCCGAACTGGAAGTGAATAGCTAACAAACTCAGCGTAGGTCCAGCTTTCTGAACGAGCGCTCAGCTCCCGGAACTCGATGAACGGCAGCAGTTGAACAGCGTAGAGGGAAACGGCCAGCCCGACCATCCCCGCATAAGTCAGCGCCAGGATCATCGCAGCGCGGTCGCCTTCAGGATAAATGATAAACAGATGCCTTAGAGCCAACGCTCCCGCTAAGACCATGGCGTATACGAAAATTTGTGGATGGCCGCCAGCTAGACACAGCGCCACCGCGAGGACGCCGATCACAAAGCGGCCCGGGGTTCTGCGCTCAGCCAGTAAGTCGATAGACCAGATTATGAGGGGGAGCCATGCAGCAGCGTGAATAATGGAAGCGTGGCCAAGATGCGCCACCATAAAGCTTCCAGCGCCGTAAGTAATACCCGCCACAAGTCCCGCGGTCACCGACGCCGACTTCCAAAGAACGTAGCCGAAGGTCAACGAACTCGCCGCAATATAGGCAAAAATTATAAACGTGTTATAGTCACGAAAAACCCAGCGCGGCGGATACCAAAGTAGAAATTGAGGGTCCGCGAAAACCGGATAGCCGGCGAGGATGCCAGGCTCCCAAAGTCGCCACTTAGCAGATACGGCTGGGTAGTAGAAATTAAAACCATCGCCCGGTGCGAGAACCCTAGTCTCCAGAAGAGCCGGCGAGAAGTACAACATATAGAACGCCGTAAAGAAAAGAACGGCACTTACCAAGTATAGCAGAGGATGCTTGACTGGCATAACAGATTTGCCGGTCGCGGCGGGACAATTCTGCAAAAACATTTTGTTGAACATTCGAGTAGGCATTCCACAGTGATGAAGCCGCGCTTCACGCCCGAACGACTAAAACGACGCCCAAGAAAATCATTATCATTCCAAAAAGCCGGGCCAATGGCACCGCTTCATTTAGCAGAAGCGATGCGGCCAGACTGGAGAACACCAGTGTTAAGCCGATGGCGACGGGATAAGCAAAGCTTAGATCGTGATGCGCCAAGATGAGGATCCAAATCAGGAAGCTCACGACGTAAAGCGCTGCGCCAAAGACCACCAAGACTATAGGTAACCCGTACACCACTCCTTCGGCTAAGCTAGCTCTTGCCAAGGGCATCCACGATTTTATCAGTAACAGTCCCACGACACTTGCCATGGTGTAAGCGCCGAATAGGACAATATCAACGGCAGAAAGTCTCATGCCTGACTTCACCATGAGCGTCGTCGAGCGACGACGAACATTATATCGAATAGGTTGATCGTAACGGGCCAGTTGAACAAAGGAAGGTTCTGCAGGGTTGAATACACTGCCTGCCACTTCATTCGGAGAACCAAAACGGCATACAGAATCGAACGGAGCTTCCGCGAATTTCCGGGATGACTCACATGAATGACATCGAAGCCGTGCCGATCGAGTAGTTTCGTAATGGTCGCGACCGAGAAATACTGAAGATGCGTGGGGGGATGGATCATCCGCCAATGCCTCCCTCTCAGTCTAGCATTCAGGCTGCTGATGTCGCCGGTAGTCAAGGCCAAGTGGCCGCCGTAACGAAGATCTCTAGAGGCCTTGGCGACGAAGAGTTCAGGGTGCTTTAGATGCTCTATTGTGTCCCACATAGTAATCATGTCAACTTGATAGGGAAGCTTGAGCTTGAGGTAGTCTCCAAACTCGGCCTCGACACCTTTCCGCTCTCGGGCGGATCGAACTGCGTCGGTCGAGATGTCGATCCCGAAGGCCCGTCTCACAGATGGCGCCACTTCCTCTAGGAAAAATCCGTAGGCGCAGCCTATCTCAAACAATTCCGCATCAGCCATGCGGGGAACTAGCGAACGCAACGTTGCGATTCGATTTCTAAAGTTGAGGCGCAGACTCTCTTCTTCGGCGGCATAGTCTAGGTATTCCTTACCGTGAAAATATTCTTCACCGTAGATAGTAGTGAGTTCTTCGTCCGATATTCTCACGTCTGCTGTGACAAACCCGCAGTTTTGACACTGAACCAACCCAGGAATCCGACATGCCGCGTAGTTGCCGTTGCAAACCAAGCATGGACATCGTCCGGCTTGTCCAGCTCCCTCGGCAGGCGGGTGGCACGCTGTTGGCGTCGTCATCTCGAGTCGCCTATTCACAGTCTCTGATCCAAATTGCGTCCTGTCTCCACGTGCTGGAAATTCGCTAGAACGTCCGTGAAGATTTGCACGACTTCTTCCTTGCCCGTCGCTGAACTAGAATCGCTAACGAGGGCTGCAAGCCTATCGAACAAGCGGCGATCAACCCCAGGCGTCGGCACATGCCGAAGCGCCGTCAGCGACGAGAGGCCGATCTCAACTCGCTTCTCCCCATGGCCAACGAATTCCTCGTAGGGTTTTTCACCACTCGTATCCAACGGCGTCAACAATACTGGCCACCGGCCCCGCGCCGCTGCAGCTTCTACCCCGTCTCGCGCCCGTTGCTCATTGTCGACAAATTCCGGTACGAGGCCGAACTGCGCGAGATACCGCGTTGCTATGGCCTGCAACGTCTGCAGATGGAGTTCGGCGTCCATGCGAGGGAAGACTATGTGGCCGTCTTCAGCGAGAAAAGTCGCGAGCACGCAGATCTCTGCAGCTTCGGCCTGTGTAACAAAATAGCGGCGGGTATCCCGGGGCACAGCTATCGGCTGCCGCGCGGCGAGCCGGTATCCGAAGTTCTGAAGCAAGCTGCCGTTCGAAAAGGCCACGTTAGCAAATCGAGCAGAAGTGGTACGGCAAGCCTCACGCACACCGACCGCAAAAATCAGGTCTTCCATCAACCGCTTACTAGCCCCCATCAGACTCGTCGGATTGGCTGCCTTATCCGTTGATACCGCAAAATAGATGGAGCCATGACCATCGCGCTTTAGCCACTCCTTAAAACGCGCGTGACGCACCAAATTCGTATCGATCATCTGGAGAAGTGAAAAAATGTCCTTCTCAGACCTTACATGCTTCAGCGCGGCAAAGTTGAGGACAGCGTCGTAGGGCGTCATTTCTGCCAAGAGGCGGGCGGTAATTGGGCTCCCGTAGTCAAGCGGGAATGTACGGAAATCCAGCCCACCAGAGAGGCCTTCTCGCCTCCCGCGGAGATTGCGAACCAACTCTGCGAGATAGCTTTCGCTGTGGTCGATGACATGTATCGCTGCCGGTTCGTAACGTGTTAGCAACGCGACCGTCGCCGATCCAATCGAGCCACCGCCGCCAACTACAAGGATGCGCCGGGCCGATATGCTCTCTAGTAGCTTTTCGGAGTTGGCGGAGATATCGCCGACAAGAAAAGATTCAGTGCGAAGCGTCACGAGAGTGTCAAGCGCGGCATCGGCGAGTTGGGGTATTGCGATGTGATGGGGCTTGGGGGACATTGTAGGCAGACCTTCGCTAGCGATTAGCCGCGCCATCTTTTGCGGGCGCCGCATGGAAGCTAGAACCGCCGCCGAAATGGCGTGCCACAATATAGCGGGGTCGATTCTTAACTTCGTCGAAGATGAGGCTTATATATTCCCCGAGGACGCCAAGGAAGAAGAGCTGTATTCCTCCCGTGAAGAGCAGCGCCGAAAAAAGAGAAGTCCAGCCAGGAACTTCGATTGTGTCGGCGAAATACAGAGCTATTTGGGCGGCGCCGGCGATAAGGCTAAGCATCGATAGTAGCAACCCCGCACTGACGCATAAGCGCAGGGGTACTTTGGAAAAAGAGCAGATGCCGTTGAGCGCGAAATTGAGCAGCGTGGAAACGCGGTATTTCGACCTACCTTGAATGCGGGCGGCCGGCACAAACGGAATATAGTCCACCCGGAATCCAACCCAACCTACCAATCCGCGCAAGAATGGATTATGCTCGCATATATCGTCTCGGAAAATTTCGACGACTCGGCGCGACAGCAGTCTAAAATCTGCGGCGCCAGCCTGTATGTCCACGCCTCCAAGCTGGAGCAATAGTTTGTAGAACCAGCGCGACGATGTCCGCTTCCAGACGTTTATCTCGCCCTGGTCGCGACGTACGGTTTGCACGATATCCGCCCCATCGACCCATCTCTGGATGAGCAGAGGAATTAGCTCGGGTGGATGCTGGAGATCGCTATCAAGCATGATAACAGCTTGCGCGTCGCTCCGGTCCATTCCTGCCACAAGCGCGGCCTGATGCCCGAATCTGCGTGACATTACCAGAACTTCGATGCGTGCATCGCTGGATGCGATCGCCTTCAAGTCCTCTTCCGTTTGATCCCCCGAAGGGTCGAGCACGTAGCGGACGCGAAACTGACAATCGTGCTCTTGGCTATCCAGCACGGCCATCAATCGCTCATGAAAGAGGCGGATCACTCCTTCCTCCCGGAAAACCGGGCAAACTATGTCGATGTCCTTCATGACCTACTCATGCTCTGGATGAGCTTCTGCAGGCCAACGTCGAGCGTTGTGCGAGCCTCCCATCCAACGGCACTCCGCAACGCAGTTGTGTCTGCCGACACCCAGTCGATTTCATTTCTCCGCCGCTGCTCGGTCGATCGGTACGGTTTCTTTACTCCAGCGACTGTCATGGCCGCTTGGACAATCTCTTCGACCGAATAGGCATGGCCACTTCCCACGTTGAAAATCGAGCCCGGGGGAGCGCCTGATGCCACGACAATCGCGTCGACCACATCGTCGATGTAGATGTAGTCCCGCTTTGGCGCCAAGTCTTTGACGTCGACTGTGGACAGTGCAGGATCGAGTATTTGAGAAACAATGTGCGGGATCAAAAAGCTGAGATTCTGTCCCGGGCCGTAAGTGTTAAATAGGCGCAAAGTGATGCAAGACAGCCCGTAGTAGTCGGCAAAAAAACCGCAACTCTCCTCCGCGACCCACTTCGAAAAAGCGTAAGGATTATTGGGCTTAGCGGGGTGATCTTCCGCAATCGGCAGACGCTCTGGCTTGCCATAGACATATGCGCTGAGATTGGTCACTGCGCATCCCGCTCGCCGGCACTGGTCGAGCACACGCATTGTGCCGAGCGCATTTACTTCGAAGAAGGCGAGCGGCTCTTCCCAAGCCCTGGGGACGTTGGTCAACCCAGCCAAATGGAATACCCGGTCCACTCCGCGTAACGGGATTTCGTGGCTGCAGACATCGAACCCTTGACTGCGGGAAAGTTCGAGCACCGCTACGCCAGCGTCACGCAGCCGCTGGACGAGATGACGCCCTATAAACCCGTTGGCGCCGGTCACAGCAACAAGTTTCCAATCCAGTGCTCCCTCGCCTTTCGCTTCGATGTTGCCTGAAGTCACAAGCTCAAGGCCTTCGACAGCTCGGGCCAATCGTCCGTGGCCTTTTGGTAATCCTCGGGCCGCCCGATATCCAACCAGTATCCTGTATGCTGACGCACAGCTATGGTTTGTTTCGACGCTAAAAACTGAAGGACCAGATTGTCGAAGCCATAGGATTGGTTCTCGGGAATCTCGTCGACGACGGACCGCCTTAGACAGTAGATGCCCATGCTCACCAAGTAGGGAATGCTCGGCTTTTCTTCGAAATCACGGAGCTCTCCAGACTCTTTTACACGTAAGACCCCGTAATCGATTTTTTGCTGCCGTTCCGTGGCCGACACTGTGAAGAGACAGCCATCCTCGACATGTCGGCGATAGAACGAGCCATAGTCCATATCGGTAAGAATATCCCCGTTCATAACAAGAAAATTCTCGGGCAAATCGTGAATGAGTCTTAGAGGGGCCATGGTTCCAAGCGCCTGAGTCTCCAAGGAGTAGTCAATCTCGACGCCCCATTTGGAGCCGTCGCCGAAATATGCGCGGAGAATGTCGGCTTGGTGGTTCACAGCGAAGCTAAGGCGTTCAAAGCCGCTTCGAGCAAGCTGCCGTACTATGATCTCCAAAATAGGTGTATCAACGATCGGCATTAACGGCTTAGGAAGTGATACGGTATATGGCCGTAGTCGGGTTCCCTTCCCGCCCGCCAGAATGACCGCCCGCGCCATGCAAAAGCCCCTACGGCCCCAGTTGCCCACGCTTCCTAGCGAGGCGGCCAGTCTCCCGCGCACCGTGCAGGTATCGGGTCAGTATATACCGTCTGATCCTCGCACTGACAAGACCGCATCCTCCCTCTACGCCTCAGCCTCGGTGTAGAATGAAGCCTCTGCTTTTTGATGATCGACAGCTGGACCTCAAGTCGGTCGGTGAGCTTGTTCATCGCTGGAGTTAGACGTTCTCTGGTCTCGGGATGGCGAGACCTTGCGCCCGCAGGGGTACCTGACCTGCCCCGGGTAATTTCGTCCAGATGGATTTAGAGTCCGGCCCTGATCGAGGGACGGACGGATGAAGCGGAAGCGGTTCACGGAAGAGCAGATCATCGCGGTGCTGCGCGAGCACGAGGCGGGCGCCAAGCCTGCCGATCTGGCGTGTCGGACCACGGCACCGAGTTCACCTCCAACGCCATCCTCGCGTGGTCGAAGGATCACCGCGTCGACTGGCACTACATCGCGCCCGGCAAGCCGATGCAGAATGGATATATCGAGAGCTTCAACGGCCGAATGCGCGACGAGCTGCTCAACGAGAGCCTGTTCTTCGGCATCGGCCATCCGCGCAGCGCCATCGCGGCATGGGTTGCCGATTATAACACCGAGCGACCGCATTCCTCGCTGGGCTACGCGACACCGGCAGACTTCGCGACGATCATCGCCGCAACCGGCCCTGACGCTGCGCCAGACAATGGCTCCGCGTCAGCGTCGGTTGCTCACCACACGCCACACGGAGTAACAGAAACGGCCGAGGCTCTAAACGCCGCTGGATGAAAGATCAGTGGCAGGTCAGCAGGTCAGGTGGAGGGTAATCGTATTGCCAAGCGGCGATCATCCCGCCTTTGATATGGCGTAAGCGGAACTCCTGGCCCGGGACGGTCCGTCGCATTCTCGGCCGCGACGATGACGCCGAGAGTGATGAGCCGCCCCACGCTTGGCCGGATCTTTGACTGGAATTGACCCGCGTCCGCGTTACGGATGGCGAAGGGACTGGCGCTTCATGCGCGCAATGCCACGTCTGGCGCGGCACGCCAAGGTCGGCCTCGAAGTCAATCCCATGCTGCGCGTCGCCAAGCTGTAGGTCAATCGGTGAACGATCACCGGATGTCACCTATTGTGGGAAGTAGCCCATCTGACGGCCTCCACGATCGGTAACAGGCATTTTTCCCAGAGCAGGGCGTCGACGCCGGGCCGCTCTGGTTCTAGCCCCCCGACATCATCGAATGTTGCCCGGATGGCGTTGCCGAACTCCTCCGCATCATGGGCAATGCGGAGATTTTTCGACCCCAAGAACTCCTCGAAGCCACGAAAAGCTTTCTCAGTCGCAACAATAGGCTTTCCGGACACCAAAGCTTCAGCGGTCTTGAGATTGGAGCCACCGCCATAGTTGATTGGCAACAGCAATCCCGACGCGTTTGCAATGACGCAGCTCAGCGCATAGTCGGAAACTTGACCAATCAGAGCGAGCTTGTCCCTGGCGAGGAATGGCGTCTCCGTCACCTGGATCTTATGCCAAATCGAATCGCATGCGCTCCCGACGACTACAATCCTTTCGTTCGATCGCAATTTGCGCAGCGAGCCGAGCACGAATTCTGCAAACCCGCTGACGTTGGGTGGGTGTGCACTGCCTACGAAGAGCATATAGCGCCACGTTGGATCAAGAGCTACCGGGAGTACCCCGTGCAGATGGCTGGTTCTCCTTTTCACGGTCCCATTGCGCGCGACCACGACTTCACCCGCAGCCCATTGCGCCATGATTTCGGCGTCTGCTACGGTCACCGCGCTGCAAGCTGCTGAGCGTTCTGTCAGGTCTCGCTCGATCGCCAAAATTTCGGCCACGATCTCCGCTGCTTCTGGAATCGCGGCGTCTTCGAGAATCAGCTTCTTTGATTGATATTCAATGTTGTACGAATTGTAGACCACGGGCGCACTGAGATGTCCTTCATCCTTGAGGCGAAGAATTGCTCTGCCGAGCCACGGCTCCTCAAGAACAACTACATCTATCGACCTCTCTCGAATCGCTTTTTTGAAGGCCTGATACAGGCTTTCATCTGACGACAGAGCCCGTCCACTATTAAAGTCACTTATCTGCCAATAATTTCTATAGGGCCCCAGATCCTCTGCTAGGGAAAGATCGATGTCGGGCAGAGCAGAAGGGTAAGAATTCCGGTTGAAAGCCGTAAAATTTTCAACGTTGAATCCACCCTCTTCAAGCGCTCGCTTTGTAAAGCGTGCCCGTATTTGGCCGCCATGGAGTGCATTATCTATCGGATAAGTCGTCAATTGCAGGACATTCAATGTCATTTCTGTCCGTAATCTCGATTAAAGAGTAGCAATCGCTCTTTTACCGCCCCCGCTGAATCATTCCAGCTTGGCAGTTTCACCTCGCCCGAGTTCGTCGATCGTTCCATTACAGAATATCTCCTGATTTGTCGCTTCCACTCCTCTCGGTTATCAGGATCGATAACCGTTGCCAGTCCCATGCCTGCTTCAGGAGTAGAGCCTCGGCTGGAAATGATTGCAGGGCGACCGTGCTGCAAGGCTTCGACTACAGGAAGTCCCCACCCTTCGTAAAGGCTTGGGAAAAGGAAAACGTGGCAATTGTCGTAGAGCCACGACAACCCGGCGTCCGACATTCTTTGAAGCCAAAATACTCTTTTATTAAATAGTGGCGACCTTTCCATTTCTGAAATGATATCATCGACGCGCCACCCTGGCATACCTACAAGAACCAAATCAAGCTCGAAACTTGCATCCTTGATCAACTCGGGCCAGATGCTGAGCAAAAGTTTATAGTTTTTTCGAATCTCGAATGTTCCAACAGATAGAGCGTAGCGCCCTTTCTCCAAGCGGTCGACCAGATGTGGATCATTTATTTCAGCAGCATTGGCTTTAACCGGAACGTCGGCCCCCAAATACAAGACCGATGTTTCAGGTGGTATTCGTCCCTCGTTCGCGCAGAACGCAATAAAGTCGTTTCGCGTGCACTTCGATATGCAGAACGAATGGTCGGCCAAATCAACCATATGAAGAAAATAGTTCAAGTAATAATCGCTGGGCTGACCGCCCAGGAGCTCGGGGTGCTTGGTCGGTATTAAATCATAGACTATGTTGGCCACCTTCAATCTGGACCGTGCTTTGATGGAGGATAGGGCGGCACAATCAACTACATCCCAGCCAAGACCGCCAATGAAGAGCACGTCGTTCTTGTTCGGGTGAACGATCAGGCTCAAGTCTAAAGCCGGGTTTTTTGCGCCGTTGGCGTGGGGCTTATAGGGGTTGGGCTTATAGAGAATGTTTCTGATAGCTTGACGACCGAAGATTAGGCTTTGTCTGAGCTCACTGCGCGCCGCGGGTGGCACATTTCGAATGACGTACTTTGCGGCGGCTTTTGCTGCTCGCGCCATAGTCGCGAAAGTCACCCTTAGCAGCCTCTGCTGCACCGAATGGAGCGATCGAAAAGTTGCCCGGCTTGATTGCCGCTCCGTCTTCCTGGCGGCCTCGGCAGTCAAAGCTGGACAGGGTGCGGGGGCGGCAGCCGTCGAGACTAGCTCGAGCGCTAGCGCCGGATCTAACGCGCGAAGCGAGCCCTGATGAAAAACGACAGGAACCACGTCAATCGTGGAATCGTTGAGGAGCCGTACGGCGATTTCCCGTTCAGTTCTGACGATTCCGACCGCATGCTTCCCGCGCCATGCGAGCGAAGTACTCAAATCCAACAATATCCGCGAGGGTTGGCCCGGCGACCTTTGCGCCTCCAGTTTGGAGGCCTGCGAGCGAATTGCCAGTTCGGCGTTTCGTTGGCGCAAGCGCTCCTCGAACAACGCAGTCGTAGGATTTGATGAGCCGAACAAGACAAAGTCATCAAAAACGTTGGGACCAGGGCCAAAGGAAGCCTTAATATTCTGCTGTGACGAGTGAACATAGAATCTATTGAGACCGTCAAAATAAGCGAATTCATAGCCGAGCTTGAGCAGGGTTGGCTCCCACTCCCCAAAGCTGATTTCTGAGGACCGGGGCTTGGTGCTTTCGACAACGACCACCCACGGTCTGGAAGCGGAGGGGTACCAGCTGTCGATGACGGCCTTCTCCATCCCTTCGACGTCCACTTTCAGCCAGTGAATCGCGCGTGCGCCAATCTGGTCGAAAAGCGTGGAAAGGCGCATTTGCTCGACCCTACGCTCCAGGACGGGGAGGTTGCTGTTTCGGTGGATTTCCGCGATGGAGAGATCACCAGTGCTAAGCCCGGTCTCAGGTATCTCGTAGAAGGAGATACTATCGTCGCTCACGCCAATAGCGGCTTCAATGACATCTTCGTCCCTGCGCGCGTCGCGCAGCTTCCGAGCATATATTGGGGTCGGCTCGACGTGCACGCCTCGCCAGCCCCGCTCGTAGAACCCCTTGCTGACGGAATCGATGTTGGGATCCTGCGCACCGATGTCGACATAAAATCCATTCTCAATATGCTTGAGGGCGCGCCAGAGGATCACATCTTCGAAGTTCTGTGCGTAAGAGATGAACGTCATGCTTGCGGCCGTTTGATGTTGAAGCGTCCGCCAAGAAATTTCGTCCCAAATAAGAAACTCCCTGTCGACATTGGCGACGTCGAGGGGAGAGCACTGATCGAACGGCGTCTTCTCCGACTATTTAGGATCCTTATAAGACCGTAAATCCCTGACGACGAGGCTTGGTAGAAGCGTGCATGCAAACAGACGAGGTGCACCGGTGCAACCATGATCACAGGCCAGTGACCGAGATCAGCGGCTGCCGCCAGGACAATTTTACGACACACTGGGCCTCCTCCGTATTGACTTCCTTCAGCATTGAATACCCCCAAGAGATCAGTCAAGTCATCGTAATACAGGATTACCGTGTCGGCGATGGCGAGCTAGGCTAGGCGGCTGTTGACAACATCGGTCGGAGTACGGCGGCTGAGCATGCCGCGCACCTCGTGGCAATTGGAAATCATTCGCCGTGCAGCGTCGACTTAACCGAGAGCTCGACGCCATGCCCTTTGAAGTGTTGTACATCGGCCAGGCTTACGGTGAGGACGGCTCACGCAACGCGCTTGACCGACTCAAGAAGCACGAGACGCTGCAGAAGATCGCCGTGCAGGGTGTCCCCGAGTCAAAAGTGGTGAGCCTCTTGCTCCTGGAGATCGCGCCTAACAGGATTATCACGGCGTTCTACCCCAAGGCTCAGCAGCAAGATCAATCCTCAGTCCGCATCGGGCAAGGCCTCGATAGGCTGTTTGGAACGAGCGAGGCCGAACGTGTGTCACTGTTTGAAGCTGCGCTGATCCGATATTTTCAGCCGGCCTTCAACAAACAGCTGAAAGACAGCTTCCCATCGACGAACTTGAAGCTGCTCACAGACTGCTACGACAAAGACTTTCACTCCCTGGTCGCTGAAATCGTTATAGACGACCTGCCGTTCAAAATGTTCTCGGAGAACGTTGCGAAGGCGCAGTATCATCAGGCCCGGTTCGAGCTGACTAATGACGCCGACCGCAAGGCATTTTTCGCTAAGCCCTGGCGGCGTAATCGGACCGATCACGGCCAGATTTTCATCGGTCGGTTCCGATGCGTTCGGCGCCCCCATGTCAGCAGCAATCTGTGAGCGGACCTGGTCGGCGATCGCATCAGAATGTCGACCGCGGTTCGGCCGACTTCCGCTAGTGGGACGACTGACCAATCGTGCTGATCGGGGTGACCACGGCAGCACGTGTACTTGCCGACAGAAGCAGGTTCTCCGTCGACCCCATGGCCCGAGCCGTGTTAGCCATCGGAAATGCGCTATTGGTGGGTGAACCAGAACCAGACCTTCCGCCACGAGTTCGGAGGCGGATACCTTTGGTCGCCCAAACGCAATGCCAACGGTGCCCGCAATCCTTTCTATGAATCGATGCGGGAGGTCGCTCCCGGCGATCTGGTTTTCTCGTTTGTCGATACTCGTATCCCTGCGATCGGCATCGCTCAGTCTTACTGTTGGGAAAGTCCCAAGCCGTCTGAATTTGGTCAGACCGGGCAGAATTGGGAAAACGTGGGGTGGAGAGTTCGGGTCGCTTTCAGGCCGCTTGATACCCAACTTCGTCCCAAGGAGCACATCGATATTTTGCGCCCGCTGCTGCCGGAGCGATATTCGCCGCTGCTGCCCAACGGCAACGGATTACAGTCCGTCTATCTGACGGAAGTACCCGGCGCGCTCGCCCAAGTCTTACTTGGTCTCATAGGAGAGGAGGCCTGGCCGATCGAGATCGCCGCGAGAGAGGTCAAGCCCGTTCCGGCGGACGACCTCGACGCTTGGGAGGCAAAGCTCGAGCAAGTTGTAAACGTTGATGGATCGATTCCCGAGACAGAGCGCATAGCGCTTGTTCGAGCTCGCTCAGGACAAGGGCTGTTCCGCGATCGGGTAGCACAATTAGAGAAGCGATGTCGCATCACGGGGGTCGATAACCCGACACATCTGGTCGCGAGCCATTGCAAACCCTGGAGAGACGCTAGGAACGACGAGCGCCTCGACGGAGAAAATGGGCTCCTACTTACGCCGAGCATCGATCATCTGTTCGACCGGGGGTTCATTAGTTTCGAAAACACTGGGCGCTTGATCATATCGCCGGTTGCGCATCACTCCTCATTGCGGCGTATGGGGATCACTGTAGATGAGCCGGTCAACGTGGGCGCGTTCTCTAGCGGGCAACGGCGCTATCTCGATTACCACCGCGATGCCATACTCCTGCAAGCAGTGAGGAAGTGATGTGGCGCGCCGTGAGAATGCCTACCGTCTGCTAGGTTTGCCAGCCGCCCCAAACGATTAGACCCATACCGACGAGCGTAACCGTCACGCCGGCAAGATCCCACGAACTCGGCCGTATGCCGTCGACGCTCCAGAGCCAGAAGAGAGCGACAGTGACATAGACCCCGCCATAAGCCGCGTACACACGTCCCGCGGCCGCCGGATGGAGCGTCAAAAGGTATGCAAAGAGCGCTAGACTGACCGCAGCGATCGGCAATAGCCAGAATGAGCCGTTCTTTTTCAGCCAGAGGTAAGGCAGATAGCAGCCGACGATTTCCGCGATTGCCGTGACAGAAAACAGCGCGACGGTCTTCAATAGCAGCACAGGCGGACCTCCAAAGTCAGAAGCCACGGCGTATTGCCGTCGGCCGCTTCCAAAGATAGCTTTGAGACGGGGACTATGCCCATGTTCAAGCTGATCGCGCTCTCACTTTCGCTCGCCTTGTGCCCGCCCGCTCCGGGTTGGGCACAGGATTTGGCGCGAGCCCCTGACGACGCCGGGAGGAAGGAAGTTCTCGACGACGTTGCCATCGCAGCTCTCATAATTGCAGGTTCTATAGCGGCGTATAAGGCCATGGGCCGTCCCTGCGCCTGTCCTAGCGACCAGACGAGGAATGGTCAGCGTTGCGGCGGTCGCAGTGCTTGGAGCAAGCCCGGCGGCGCCCGGCCACTTTGCTTCCCGAGCGATGTGACGCCGGACATGATCTCAGCCTACAGAGTGACAAGGGCCGTGCCATCCGACAGGTGAACCGAAACTAAGAGAGGCTGCAAATGGGGCACTGGGAGCAGATCGCAGCTGAGCGGCTAAGGGCGCCGCCGGTGCCGCTATGGCGCAAGCTCGGGGCGGGGCTTTTGATCGCGGCCGCAGTGGCCGTGATCTACGGCCTTGTAATTCTGAAGCTATGGGCAATGATCTCGGCTTATTCGGCGACCTGAGCAGCGGCCTCTCGCAACAGCAGCGCGGCCTTAAAGACGCGAACCGCCCTCCTATGGTGGCGTTCCAGCCACGCAGCCACGGGTGGGGCCGACATGAGCCGCCGCACAAAAGCTCCCAGTACCACCTCATCGAGCGCATCATCGCCAAAGCGAGCGAGCGATTGCTTCGTCTCTCGATAGGTAGTCGCGCTTACGGCAATCATCACCTTCAGTTCGCGCTCGGTTGGTCCATAAATGTGCTTGTTTGGCCGCTTCATGAGCATGTCCCCCGGTGTCGCGGCAACGAGCGCCCTCGCATGATATTGGGTGAGATCGCCGGCGAGGATCATCAACTCGGCTGCCTCAATGCGACGTTCGGGGACGAGTCGTTCGAGCACGGTTGTCGCTTGCTGGCTCAGACCATTGTGCGAAAGCAGCGCGATAGCCCTTTCCCGCAATACCTCCTGGGAGGTGCGGATGCGCCCGTCTATTTCCGCTTCGGACCGAAAGGCTGGAGAGGGCACCGTCTTTATGCCATCCAGGGCGAGAACCTGAACGAAGCGAGCATCGACAAATAGCTCAAGGAGTATGTGCTGCAGTCTGGTGACCAAAGTCTGCGAGGCGTAGGCCGTCAGGGTCGCTTGACGCAACTTGGCCGTCGTACGCAGGAATGAACCCGCGAGAGACGTCGGGGCTACGGAACGCGCGCCCGGAAACGTCAATTTGGGAAACGCAGCCTTCGCCGGGCCTTTCGACGATCGCGGCTTTGGCCCGCGTGGCACTGACGCTCGTAGCGCTTCCGCTGCAGGGTCACATCTGGCGCAAAGCCGGATGAGCGGCATCAGATCTCGCGAACGGAACGCATCTACATGAACAGGATTGATGGGTGCGAGAAGCAGTCCGTTGCCCAGTACCGCAGCGGGGAAGAAGTAATATGCGAGGGAGCGCTCGTGCGATCCGTCCATAAGAACTGCAATTGTAAGGTCGTCGTCGGTCCCACCCTGCTTGATGTACCAGCGTGGGTTTTTCCGCTGCGACCTGCGCTGCTGCGCGACCGTAATGGAAGCATTGATTTCGCCGTTGATGAGAAAGCGGCAGGCACCCCGCCTTCGCTCAATGCTTCCACCATGCTCGAGTACGGCCTTGGTGACTGCCTCCGCCGTGGAAGTCCTGAGGCGACGGGCAGCGGCGTCCAAAGAGAGGAAAGTCAAGTCGCGCGTCGGCTGATATCCTACGCGGGCGTATGCTCGCATCAGGCTGCCAAAACGCTTGCGTATGGCGCATGTCCCTAAGAAGCCATCCGCCGTGATCAATGCCGTCGAAATCATCCCGTGCTTGGCGTAAATGCGGCGTAGGTGCCGCACGATCTCGTCATCCGAAACGTGGCGAGCACGTTTGGCTCTTATCTTCTGCGCCTTCTCGAATAGCTTGCGATCAACAATACCCGCAAAGGCGCTCGAGTGGCGAACCCAGGTGCTCGGATCATTGCGGCGATGCGCCGTCCTTAGTTTGCACGACACACGTCCCCACACACTGTCCCCTACGTATTTCTCCGAGGTCAGGACTCGCCGCAGTACCGCCTCAGACCACTGACGCCCGCTCTCGCTCCGGATTCCTTCCCGGTTGAGAGTCCCGGCAATGGCGCGAGTTCCCATGCCCTTGTCTGCATAGTCACTGTAGATGCGTTGCACCACTGCTATTTCGTCTGCCGGGCCGGGAACCAGGATGATGCGGTCGGTCGCGATAGACTTGCGCTCACCACGGAGCAGCAGATGCTTTCGGGCGCCTGCCGCATCGACAAGACAACGCCTTAGCCCGTATCCCGGACTTCCACCTTGTCGAAACCCAAGTTCGCCGAGGCGACGCTTGCCGAGATAAACCTTGGTCGACAGCTCCCTGCTGTATTCGGCGGCGAGCGCGCGTTTGACCACCTTGCAGATGCTGGAAAACGGACTGCCGTCGTTTGCGAACGGCTCTGCGCAGTATTCGACACTTACCCCTGCAAGCCTGCAGAGGTATTCGAGATGGGCGCTCTCGTCGGCGTCTTGGAACCGTCCCCAGCGGGAAACGTCGTAGACCAGCACGGTATCGAACACGCTCTGGCCCGATACGACATCAGCTAGAAGCTTGGACAGAGCCGGTCGCCCTGCGAGCGTAAGACCACTTTTACCCAGGTCCTCGTAGGTAGCGACGATCTCGATCCCGCGCACGGAAGCGTAGTCGCCGATGGCTTGTCTCTGGTTGGCAGTCGAGTACTGCTGATGTTCGGTGGACATGCGCACGTACTGCGCAGCTCGGAGGTGTGTCTGAATGGTCATGTTTCGCTCCGTCTAATGACTTACGGTCAAAGCAGATGGAGCTTGAGGCAGAAGTAGGCAATTCTAGCGGCTGGAGGTGATATGGAAATGGCCGCGCAGCCTGGCGGCCAACACCCTCCAATCACTTCGGACGTTCCGTCGGAGCAATCGTCCGCACACAACAGCCTTATTGTGTAACCCGACTCCTCGACAGTCACCGGCTCTAAGCGACATCAATTTGCCGACGTTTCCGATGTCCCAATGGGGCTCTGTCGCGGCCTAAGCAAGTTCGACTGCTGCTGCTCCATCACCGGACATGTGGGCAGACACCAAAGTCGTCGCCGACCATAGTCCAGCGGACTTCCGCTACTGTGAAGGGTTTCGGAGGACGGCCCTCACGGACGCGGCCGGGTGCACTCGGGCCGTCGTCGGAAAGCCTCCAGTGAAGGAACCCGCGGGGATGTGGGCGCGCCGGTGCCTCAGGCGCTATGGCGATTGCTGGCCGGCGGTGGTGTGCGGGCGCGACCGAAGATGGTGCGTCGCCTCGGATAATGGCCGTCATCGAGCGTGGCGGATGCCGTTTGCGGCCTCGGGGCGCGGTCACCGGCGTTGAACAAGCAGCCCACAGCGCGGTCGGCAAATGATGACCGCCGAGCGCCGTCGCTGCCGGCATCGAACCAGCGGACGAGATCGCCGGCACTGCGGTCGGGGTGTCGGCTCGCCATCATGAGGTGTCGATCCTGACGCTGACCGGCGCCGGACGATGGCGCGGCCGGCTGCCGGCCTCGAAGCGCTCGATGATGAACATGCGGCCGCCGCAGCACGGGCACGGCGTTGGCAGGACGTCGCCGGCATCGGCGCCGTTGACGGCTTCGGGCTCGTCTTGCTCTGGCGGCGCTACGCCGAGCAGCGCGCGCATCCTGGCAAGGTTCTCCGCCTTCACGCCGCTCGCCAGTAGCCCATAGTGGCGGATGCGGTGGAAGCCCTTCGGCAGCACGTGGATGAGGAAACGGCGGATGAACTCGGGCGTATCGAGCGTCATCGTCGTGTAACGACCAGGACCATCGACCCTGTAGTCCTTCACCTTGAAGGTGACGTTCTTGCCGTCGGCGGCTATCAGCCGGCGGTTCGATATCGCGACGCGATGCGTATAGCGCGACAGGTAGGCGAGCACCGCCTTGGGCCCGGCGAACGGGCGCTTGGCGTAGACGAACCAGCGGGTGCGCTTTAGCGGCGCCAGATAGTCGGCGAACATGCCAGCGTCAGCGAGGTGTGCGTGCGCGCCATAGAAGATGAGTTGGCCTGCTGCGTGCGCCGCCGCCAGCCGCTCTAGCATCAGGCGGCGGAACAGCTTCGACAGCACCATCACCGGCAGCAGGAAGTTCGGCCGCTTGGCGATCCACCTTGTGCCGTCCAGCGCGATGCCGCCGCCGGGCACGATCATGTGCACGTGCGGGTGGTGCGTCATTGCCGATCCCCACGTGTGCAAGACGGAGGTGATGGCAATCTTCGCGCCGAGGTGCTTCGGGTCCGCCGCGATGGTCGTCATCGTCTCGGCCGAGACTTTGAACAAGAGATCGTAGATCACCGCCTTGTTCTGGTAGGCGATGTCGGCGATCGCCGCCGGCAGCGTGAACACGACATGGAAATAGGGCACCGGCAGCAGCTCGGCCGCGCGCGCTTCCATCCACTCGCGTGCCGCCGCCCCCTGGCACTTGGGACAATGCCGGTTGCGGCAGCTGTTGTAGGCGATCACCGTATGGCCGCACGCATCGCTCGCAGCGCGCAACGTGCCCGCCGAGCGCCGCGGTGCGGCAGCGCTCGATGGCCGACATCACCTTCATCTGGCCGAGGCTCACGTGACCCGCGTTGGCGTCACGCCAGGCGGCGCCGTGATCGCGGAAGATGTCCGCGACCTCCAGAGCTGGACGTGGCAATGACGCGTGCCGCTACGCCGGTGGCGGGTCGTCCGGTGGTGGAGCATCGGCGGGCGGTGCGTCGAGCGGTATGAGCCGGTCGATGGGGCTCATCACGCGCCGAATGACGCTGGTCGCCACCTGCGTATAGCGGGCGGTCGTATCCAACTGCGCGTGGCCAAGAAGCACCTGAATGACGCGCACGTCGAGGTCGTTCTCGAGCAGGTGCGTCGCGAAGGAGTGCCTCAGCGTGTGCGGTCCGACCCACTTCGGCAGGCCCGCGCGCTCGGCAGCCCCTTTGCAGATGCGATGGAACTGCCGGGTCGTCATCGGTCCGATCTTGTCGCGGCCGGGGAACAGGAAGACGCTTGGGCGAGCGATGCGATACCAGTCGCGCAGCGCTTCGAGCAGCGTCGGCGACAGCATGACGTAGCGATCCTTGCCGCCCTTACCATTGCCGACACGCAGCAGCATCCGCTTGCTGTCGATGTCGGAGACCCTGAGCGCCACCACCTCCATGGCGCGCAAGCCGGCGCCATAGGCGACGCTCAGCATCGCCTTGTCCTTCGGCTCTGATGCCGCTTCCAGTAACGAGCCGATCTCCCCCGACGAGAGCACGCGAGGTAGCTTGCGCGGCTCGTGGGTGTAGACGAGATGCCGCGTCGTCTCCGGCTTGTCGACCGTGAAGCGGAAGAAGAACCGCAGCCCCGATACCGTCATGTTCTGCACGCCCGGGGTGACGCCCGTAGCGGCCAGATGGCGTTGGAAGCTGCGCAGGTCCTCCGCTGTCGCGGTGTCGGGGGAGCGACCCAGAAAGGCCGCGAGCATCTTGACGCCGCGGATGTAGCCGCGTTGGGTGGCGGGAGAGAAACCGCGCACGCACATGTCTTCGATCATGCGGGCGCGCAACGGGCTGATGGGCTTCTCGCTCATCGGGGTCTCCTGTCTTGAGGTTGGAGTGCTTGACCCCTCGATCCTCAAGACGGAGTGCCCGCCCCGTTATCGTGCGCCGATCAGTTGGTTAGCGGATCGTGAGCTGCTGGCTCCGGCCCTTGCGCGCAGCGCTCTCCCGCGAAAGCGGGTTCGTTCATTGGGACGTTTCGACCGCTATCGTGTGAGCCGTCCTGCAGTGAGGTCTCGTGCTCACGGTGTGCCCACTCAAGCGTAGGATTGCCTAGCTAACACCCCAGGCGCTTTTCTTTCATCACCGCACGGCGAATCGTCATTGCCGACACCGAGAGCGCCTCCGCCAAATCAGCGAGAGGCGCACCATTTGCAAGCTGGGCAGCTACGAAGCACACCTGTGCTGCCGTCAGCTTGCGCCGACGTCCTAGCTGACGTCCCCTTCGTCGTGCTGCAGCAAGACCCGCCCGTGTCCGCTCGCTTATTAGCGAACGCTCGAACTCGGCCAGCGCCCCCATCACATGGAACAATAGTCGTCCACCGGCGGAGGTTGTATCGATCGCCTCTGACAGTGACCTGAACGCTATGCCACGGTGCTCGAGCTTCGCTATCAGGCTGATCAGGTGAGATAGGCTCCTGCCAAGACGGTCAAGTCGCCACGCGACAAGCGTGTCACCTGGCTGAAGCGCCTCAAGCGCCTCGGTCAGTGAGGGACGGAACTCCTTCGTTCCCGACACACCATCATCTCTGAATATCCGATCACAGCCGGCCCGAATGAGGGCATCTATTTGAAGAGCCGTGTCTTGCTCGTGCGTGGATACGCGGGCGTATCCAATCATCATCGTCCAAGGGACCTCACGCAGCGGGGCGAGGGATTGCCTGCCCCTCGTAGCATCTGGACGATATCAAAAAGGGTCCTTTTCGTTAGTGACGTGGTTCTGGCTCTCCGGGGTGGTCCTTTGATCACATCCCTAGGCTACGCGTGGGTAACCATCGCGCAAGTCAGCTGCAACAATAACGACCATTTTTGTACGGTGAGTGAGATGCGTACTGGATCCATCCGCGTTGCCCCCCGTGCTCATGCAATATCGACACGCCCCAGCGAGCCCAATGTCAAGGACTTGGAGCGTTGGCTCGCTACAGCCACGCACATCGCGAACAAGCACGGCAGAACATATGCGGCTCTAGTGACGAGACTAGAGCAGGAGGTAGCGGCGGCACGGCGCGCTGAATGTCTTAGCGAAGCAACACGAAAGCTTGGTTCCCTGACTGCGGGTCATCGGGAGCGGGATGATGACTAGCTCCTTGTCGTTCGGACGCGGTCCGACGCGGCCGATTAACGTCCGAGGTTTCTGGTACCTAGTTCGGAGAGTGCCGCTGGCACTACAGGGTCTCGACACGCGCAAGACGGTAGGTCTGAGCACGCACATCCGCGTGGTGGACGATCCCCACGGAAGAGCAGCGAAGCAAGCCGTCGAAAGCTTAGATCGAAGCCTGGCCGCGTATTGGCGGGACTTGCTGTCCGGCAAAGACGCTGCCGCCATTACAATGCGTCGGAATGCGACGCTTAGGGCGCAGCGCCTCGGGTTCCGTCATCTCGCACTGCCTGACTTGCTGAACCTGCCACTTCCAGAACTTGGGCGTCGCTTAGACTTTCTCCACCGCACGGGCCGAGTTGATAGGAAAGATGATGTGTATGCATTAGTAGGCGGCAGTGTGGCGCCTACCTTCTGTGCCGAACACATCTCCGTTTCCCAAATGGTTGACGAAGTCGGCAGCATACTGTCTGTCCAGTCCAGCAAAAAATCGCCTGCTCAAAAACGAAGGTGGCGGACAACGAGAGCTCGAGCCACATCCAGCTTAGTAAGATCGATCGGGACCGACAAACCCGTAGACCAGCTCACACGCTCAGACGCACTAGCCCTCCGGGCATACTGGCAAGATCGCGCGCTAAATGGGTGCGTGCAGATTGACTCAGCCAACAAGGCAATCGGCATCGTTGGATCACTCTACCGAACCATCAGCGATCATTACCAACTCGACCTTCCGGACATCTTCCAGCGTCTCCGGTTGAGAGGCGGCGAAACCTGCACTCGTCCGCCCTTCACCTCGGCATTTCTTCAAGAGCAGTTACTCGCCGAAGGCTGCTTCGACCGGATAAACCCGGAGGCGCGGCGCTTACTGTACTTGATAATTGAAACTGGGCTTCGTCCATCTGAAGCGTGCAATCTTACACAATCAACAATCATTCTAGATCATAGCATTCCCCACGTCCTAATCAGACCCGAGGGTCGAGAACTAAAGTCCAAGAGCGCGATGCGCGACATTCCGCTGGTTGGAGTGGCGCTCAAAGCCATGATTGCCCAGCCCCGGGGCTTTCCCAGGTACCGCGATAACTCCGATGCGCTGTCTGCCGTCTTGAACAAAGCGCTTCTGCAGCGCGGATTTCGCGCAACCGGCACGAGGCAGTCTCTCTATTCAATTCGGCATAGTTTCTCAGACCGGCTTCGAAACGCCGGCGCTCCAGATTCTGCCGTCAGATATCTGATGGGGCACGCCTCTGCTGGTCCCAGGTACGGAGACGGCCTCAGCCTCGAGAACAAACGCGCCTGGCTTGCTCTTATCTCCCTGCAGCCGCCGAGCCGAGTCTAGATGCCGGTTCTCCATGCTCGCACCGCTGACCACTCCAAACGGGTTGCGCGCCACGCAGCAGGGTTCGAGTCCGTTCCGGCCGCCAAACACTGCTGTCGCAACCGCTGCACAAGGGGCTAACCGGCGGCTTCAACTCGGAATTCTGCGCAGTGAAGGTTCGAGTCCTCTTCTGGGCACCAAACGTTTGGACGAACATCGACGCGGCGACCAGCGACCTAACATCATGACAGTGCTGAGAAAACACATTGGAAATTGACTGGGACATCGACATCGTCGGCGTTCGAATGCTTCGAGTGCGAGACCTCTTCCGGCGGCTAAGAGGCTGCCAGTTCGGGATCAGCCTCGTCGAAGACTGTCTTAAAGTAACTCCTACGGATGCTGCGGCCATCGTCGCGGAGTTCCAGCGACGGGGATGGGTCGAGCAGACTGAGCCGGCTTGCTTTAAACTCACTGCCCTGGGCACTCAGATCGCCGCAGCAAGCGCAGCCACCCGGATCCCGCGCTCAAAGGCCGAAAAAATACTGAAAGCTTTTCTTTCGCGTGTAAACGCACTCAATGCAAACGACGATTACGGAGTATACGTTGCATCCGTGCAGGCATTTGGAAGCTATGTAGACGCTTCAAAGGATTATCTTGGAGACATCAATTTGGAAGTCGCCTTTTGCGACAGACCTATAATTGGTAGGGAATGGAGGAGCTACGCAGACGAGCGCCAGCATCTCGCTCGCAGAAGCGGATGGTTCCATGATTTCTCCACGTACGAAGCAAAGACCTTCCTGAAGGCCCGCAGCCCCTACCTTTCGCTGGCGCGCGGCGGGACCGTGGAGACACTCGGGGCGAAGGCCATTGTTCTCTTCCAAGCGCCCGAATCTGAGAAAGCACCGAGGATCCACCGCGGCAAAGCCGGCAGGAACTAATACAAGCGTTCGCAGGGCTGGGTGCTTTTCGCACGGCTGAACCGCGCTGGTCGCGGCGCACGCGCGTGCACCGGCGAAGCAAAGGTGCCTAGGCGTAGCTAAGGGGGCCTAAGGAAAGTTAATTGCCGCCATTGGCATCTTGCGACGATCTTCGAGCGGGCCGGCGCTCGCCTCGAAGGAGGGCGTCCACAGGCAATTGTCCTGGAACGCTGAAAGGAAAATATCGTGAGCTCCCGCTCGAAGGTTGCCATCGCTGCAAGGCTGAACGTGAGGCGCGGCCTGGATGAGAACGAAGCCGCCGTCTATCTGTCATTTTCGCCGAGTTTCTTTCGTAAGTTGGTCGGTGAGCGTCTCATGCCAAGGCCGCGCCTTGCGGGCGCACGCCGCATCTGGGATGTCGAAGAACTGGATCTCGCATTCAAGTGCCTCCCGCGTGAAGAGGGTGAGCAGGGATCGGGACTGGCTGAACGAAAGCTCGATAGCTGGGAGGATTTTAAATGAGCGACAAGAAGCTCAAATACGTCGAGCGCTTCGTCGACCGTCACGGCCGCGTTCGCTACTACTTTC
>Ga0164243_10001422_pt1 | contig 40510 bp, 36 predicted proteins | sample OricompcompostOP_FD_108781 | JGI IMG/M metagenome (GOLD analysis project Ga0164243, IMG submission 108781) | Organic Plus compost microbial communities from Emeryville, California, USA - Original compost - Organic plus compost (OP) | ecosystem: Engineered > Solid waste > Mixed feedstock >... | reverse complement strand
TTTGGCAATGCCGAGTCGTATGCCTATTCTGCCGGCACCAACCTGAAAGACCTGTACCAGTTTGTAACCATCAAAAATGATTATGCTTCGGTCAATTTTCCGGCAGGTTGCGTGCGTTCGCCGTTCAAATTCTCCATCACCTTTCCATATCAACCGGTAAAAATTACCTGGAAGTTCAACGGGCTTTTCCCGGACACGACGGTGCTTGCACCGGTACATGATTCGAGTTGGGTGGTCAACGACAAAACATTGTATCGTTACCTGCTGGACAAATCTTACCAGATCAATGCAATTGGCACGTACCCCATATCCCTGCTGGTGGTCAATCCCACTGTTGACGGCTGCAGCGGTGAACAGGTGATTGAATACGACCTCGAAATTTTTGACCGTCCGCGTGCGGATGCTTTATTCCGGTATACTCCCTGCACCACCGGTCCGGTGCAGTTTGAAGACAATACAGACGGCCTCGGCCGGCCCGCTGCTATGTGGTATTGGGATTTTGGTGATGGCCAGCCGGGCAGTACCAGCTATTCGCGCAACCCGGATTATGTGTATGCGGCTGCCGGTAAATACACCGTGCGCCATTCAGCCATAACGGATATCGGCTGCGTGTCCGACACCATCCGCAAAGAGGTTATCATTACCCATCAACCGGAAGCGGCGTTTGCGCCGGCATCTGTTTTGTGTGAAAAGCGGGCGATCAGTTTTGCAGACCAGACATCGGTATCTGCTTCCACCATTGTAAAATGGAACTGGGATTTTGGAGATGGTTCGCGGGCCACCGTGACCGGGAACAATAATGTCTCCCATATTTTTGATACCGCAGGCACCTATAATGTGTCTCTGGTTGCCGAAAGCAGTGACGGTTGCATCAGTAAACCGTTCACCTTACCGGTTACGGTTCATCATTTACCGGCTGCCGACTTCGACATGCCCGAAGTTTGTGTGAACGATCCGGTAGCCGGCTTTACCGATAAAAGCTCCATTGCTGACGGCAGTACGCATCTGCTAACCCATCATTGGGATTTTGGCGATGGCGCCACCTCCACGCAACAGCATGGGCAGCACAGCTACGCCGCTACCGGCCGCTACCAGGTACAACTGACGGTTACTTCCAAAGACGGATGTGTGCATACTAAAACTTCGCCCTTCGTCGTGAATGGCGGACTTCCGGAGGCAGGTTTTGTGGTGCAGGACGCCGGCGGCCTTTGTTCCAACCAGGATGTGATGATTGCCGATGCGTCCACCGTAGATTATGGCAATGTGGTAAGGGTAGAGATTTTCTGGGATTACGATAATGATCCAACCATTCAAACCATAGATGAAGAACCGGCAAGCGGCAAGGTATATGCGCACCGGTACCCTTATTTTGGTACGCCGGCTACGAAAACATTCCGCATCCGGTATGTAGCGTACTCTGGTATGAGCTGCATCAGCCAGCGTGACGAAGTGATCACCGTCAAGGCCAGTCCGGGAATTCGTTTTGACAACCTCGAGCCGGTTTGTGAAGAAGCGGTACCTTATTTATTGAAGGCGGCTTCTGAAATCTATGGTCTTGCCGGCAAAGGCACCTGGAGTGGTCCGGGCACCACGGGCGCCGGCTTCTTCAATCCCCGGACGGCCGGTCCGGGCCTGCATACCATCCGCTATCGCTTCGATGCGGTGAACGGATGTTCGGCTACGGCGGAACAGTGGCAGCAGGTATATCCGACTCCCCAGGTAAGCGCCGGTCCCGACAAACGGGTGCTGGAGGGAGCGCAGGTGCAATTGGATGGGCAATCCAATGCCCCGCGCATTGTATGGTCACCGGCGGCAGGACTGGACAATAGCGAAATACTTACGCCCCTTGCATCACCGGCGGATGACATCACCTATGTGCTTACTGTGCATTCTGCCGAAGGCTGTACGGCCAGTGATGCGGTGGAGGTAAAAGTGCTGCGCAAGCCGGTTATCCCGAATGCCTTTTCACCCAATGGCGATGGCATCAACGATACCTGGATCATTAAGCATCTGGAGAAATATCCCGATTGCATCGTGGAGATTTACAACCGCTATGGACAGCGGGTATATTATTCGGTGGGGTATACCAGGCCCTGGGATGGAACCATCAATGGCCGTGTGCTGCCGGTTGGAACGTATTATTGGGTGATTCACCCGAAAAACGGGCGGCCGCCGGAGAAAGGATCGGTGACCATTGTGCGGTAAGTGTGGGGTTTTTTCTTCCAAACTTTAAAATTTTTTATTTTCTTGCAGCAACCTTGCCACTATCCTTGTCTAAAGTCTTTACAGTTGTGTCTGACCCTGATCAATTGGACTGTATATGAAGAAGATGGCTTTATTTGTGGCGGCGGGGTTCTTGTGTAAATCCGTGCAGGCACAACAGAAACCTCATTACACACAGTATATACTGAACCAGTATATACTCAATCCGGCCCTGACAGGCATTGAAAACTATGTGGACGTGAAGCTGAGTCACCGGCACCAGTGGGTAGGATTAGAAGGGGCGCCAGTTACTACTTATGCTACGGTGCATGCGCCGCTGGGGAAACAGGATTTCAGGACCACAGCTACATCTTATCGGGTACCAGGCGAAAACCCCCGTGGAAGAAGTTATTGGCAGGAGTACACGGCAGCTGAACCACACCACGGTATCGGAGCACAAGTAATCAACGATCGTACCGGACCATTAAATTCCTTTTCTGCTTATGTTACGTATGCTTACCACATTGGTATAGGCGTACGCACCAGCCTTGCCGCCGGATTCGGCGCAGGGATCACCAATCTGAGCCTGAATGGCAATAAGCTGGACTTCGGCCCGGCCAACCCGGTTGACCCGGCGGTTTTTTCCAGCGGAGCCATCAACAATATCAAACCAGACTTTACTGCAGGGTTGTATGTGTATTCAGCAGACTATTTTATCGGACTGTCTGCCCAGCAGATCATCCCGCAGCAACTGGTGTGGACCCACCAGGAGGTCAACCGGATTGAGGACGGAAAATTCGTACCCCATTTGTTTGCTACGGCAGGCTACCGTTTTCTGCTGACGGAGGAGTTGAATGTGATTCCTTCTGTGCTGGTGAAATATATAAAGCCGTTGCCGGTGCAGGCAGAAGTAAACGCCAAACTGCAATACCTTGACCTGGTATGGACAGCAGTGAGTTACCGGTTGAAAGATGGCTTTGCCGGTATGTTAGGAGTAAATATTTCAAATTCCCTAAACGTAGGGTATGCATATGATTATACTACTTCCGGGTTGAACACGGTAAGTAGAGGCACCCACGAATTCATGGTCGGTTGTACAATCGGCAACAGATACGGCGACTGGTGCCCGAAGAATGTATGGTAATGTCTGCGTAACCAATACCAACTGCGAACACAAGTCCCGCTCCGGCGGGATTTTTTTTTGAATGCGATGAATGAGAGGTGGAATAGTAACTTCCGGTTAATTAAAGTTCCTGCTACATTCTCTCCGGAACACTAATTCCCAGCAATCCCATGGCATGCCGTATAACGTTTACGGTTAGCTGAGAAAGCTGCAGGCGCAGTTCTTTCTTCTCCGGCGATTCCGCGTTGAGCACGGAGTGGGGGGCGTAGAAGGAATTGTACGCTTTGGCAAGCGTAAACAGGTAAGTGGCCAGTACGCTGGGATTCATTTCTGTACAGGCCTGTTCCAGCATGGCAGGATATTGTTCCAGCAATACGAGGAGTTTCTTTTCTAACGGCAACAAAGTTTTGCCGGTGTCTGTGCCTTTGGGTTGTTCCTGGCGCAGGATGGATTTGATCCGCGCATGGGCATATTGAATAAAAGTGGCGGTGAAGCCATGGAGGTCAATGGACTCTTCGGGGTTGAACACCATCCGCTTCTTCGGATCTACGCGCAGCAGGAAAAATTTAATGCCGCCTACGCCAATCATTTCATACAATGATTGCAGTTCTTCCGGCGTGAAGCCTGCTGTTTTGCCCTGCTCCTGGGTTTTGCGGCGCGCTTCTTCCACCATTTCATCCAATATATCATCTGCATCCACCACCGTACCTTCTCTTGTTTTCATACGGCCGGTGGGCAATTCCACCATGCCATAACTGAGGTGGTAAATGCCATCCGCCGCAGGCAATCCCAACTTCTGGCAGATAAGTTTTAATACCTTGAAATGATAATTCTGTTCATCGCCTACAACATATATACTGAGGTCGGAGGGGAATTCCTGTTGTTTTAAGGCGGCCAGCCCGATATCCTGCGTAATGTATACCGCAGTACCATCGCGGCGCTGTACTATTTTTTCATCCAGTCCTTCGGCAGTAAGGTCTATCCATACGCTGCCATCTTCTTTTTGTTTGAACACGCCTTTCTGCAGGCCTTCCTGCACCATTTGTTTGCCCAGCAGGTAGGTGTCGCTTTCGTAATATACTTTATCGAAGTCGCTGCCTATGCGCTTATACGTTATATCAAAACCTTCATATACCCAGCTGTTCATCATTTTCCACAGGTCTACCACTTCTTTTTTGCCCGCTTCCCAGTCAACCAGCATTTGCTGGGCAGCCTTCATGATGGGCGCTTCTTTTTCTGCTTCTTCTTTGGACAAGCCTTGCTGCATCAGTTCTTCCACCTGTTTCTTGTGTTCTATACCAAAGCGTACATAATAATCACCTACCAGGTGGTCGCCTTTGATGCCGGTGCTCCGGGGTGTAGCGCCATTGGCAAACAGCTGCCAGGCGATCATGCTTTTGCAGATATGAATACCGCGATCGTTGGCAATGCAGGTTTTCACCACATCATACCCATTGGCTTTATAGATGGCGGCAACGCTCCAGCCCAGGAAATTGTTGCGCAGGTGACCCAAATGAAGCGGTTTGTTGGTGTTGGGGGAGGAGTACTCAATCATGACGCGTTTGCCGTTGGAAGGCTTTGCGCCGTATTGCTCCATATTATAATGTTGTTGTAAGAACAGCAACCAGCGTTCTTCTGCAATCACCAGGTTGAGGAAACCTTTGATGACATTGTAACCACTCACCAGGTGCGGTGCTTTGGCCACGAGGCTGTCGCCGAGTTCCTTGCCCAATACTTCCGGCGATTTTTTCAGTGTTTTCACCAGGGCAAACAGCACAACGGTATAATCGCCTTCAAATTCCGGTTTTGTCTCATTTACCGGTATGGCGCCCGGTTCCATGGCTATTCCAAACAGTTCTTTCACCTGGATACTGACAGCCGATTGTATTTCCGAAACAACTCCCATGCAAAAAATTTAAGGCTGCAAAAATAAGTATAGTTTCGGGATTCATGTTGATGAGACAAGCATTACTGGTAACCGGCAGCGGAGCGGTGCTTTAAGTGGCCAGCCTGTCAATACGCTGTCATATTGCGGCGCTATACCTGAAACTCGTTCTATTGCCTTACCTTTGCCGCTATTGCTAAATCACTCACCCCACTGGTGGAATGCTGAAAGACCGGATTATAGCGTTTATTGATTTTTTTTATCCGCCGTTCAGAAGGTTGATGCCCTTGCAAACCTTCCGGTATGCAGCCTGCGGTGGCGGCAATACGCTGCTGGATATTTTCATCTATTTTATCAGCTACAATTTTATCCTGCAAAAACAGATCCTGTATACTCCGCTCATAGCCATCAAACCCCATATTGCAGCCTTTCTGCTCGCCTTTATGGTGAGTTTTCCCACAGGCTTTTATCTGAACAGGTTTGTTGTTTTTCCGGGATCTACGCTGCGCGGAAGAATTCAGTTGTTTCGCTATGGGTTGCTGGTAGCGGTTTGTATCGGGCTCAATTATGTTTTTATTAAACTTTTTGTAGAGCAATTCCATTTATTTCCCACCGTGGCTAAAATACTGACCACTGTTATTGTGGTGACTTTCAGTTTTGCCACCCAGAAGTATTTTACTTTCCGCGTGCAACCGCAGGCGGCCACGGTAAGGGAAGAGCAGAACAAGCCCTCCGCATAATATAGCAATAGTGGCTGCGGTTTAAAGCTGCAGTACAACGGATAATTGCGGCCACCGCGTTACCTGGACTTCGTATAGAAATTGATCAATGGAATATCTACCGCTATAAAGAACTGCCACCGCTTGTTCATACGGTCCGATTGCGTGGCCGCTTCAGGATTGATTTCACGCAAAGCAGGGCCTAATTGGAATGAATACCCCAATGATACAGGCATTTTGGGAAAACCGTATGCCACGCCTATGCCGGGTGCAAAAATATTCTGCAGGGTTACTTCGGGGAGGTTGGCGGTACTGTCGTCGTTGAGCCGGTAGCTGGCAAAAGCGCCCACATCTATCAGTGATACAAAGGCGCTGAGGCTGCCATCGCGGAAGGGCCAATGTAGCGGTTTGCTCACCGTGATGCCTACCGGCGCTGCAATGCCGGTAATGCTGTTCCACTTCGTCCCGATTTTATCTCCCAAATATTCGTTGCCCCAGAATCCGCCTACATATGCGTTCAAGGCAATATTGAACCGTGTTTTCTTCTTAATGGAAGCGCTTCCTGCAGGCAGGGCAATTGACTCAATGGCGGTTTTCACTTCGTCGCTGTTCTTTGCGGTGGCTACGTTTGCCATGAAGGTCCCATAACGCAGGATATGCTGGCGGAGGTCGCTGTTCAGGGAATCGGCAAATACAGCATCGAGGATACTCACGGTATTGATCACAGCAGAAGAATAGTTTTGCGTACGCACATCCACATACAATTCTCCGGCGTTGCGGGTGACCATTATCCACCGGGCGCCCTGCCTTTTGATCAATGCTTCGGTGGCGGCGCCAAGGTCTACCAGCGGCAGGTCAATAAAGGAAATACCATGTTCCAGCAGGTCAATGGCGCTCATATACAGTTTGTAGTAGTCGTTGAAATCAATGTCGGACTTCTCCTTTTGTTTTATGGCAGACACGTATTCATTAATCTCCTGCACATTGTCCATGACCCTGTAGGCAAATTCCCTGAATTGCATAACGGTTACATCTATGCGTTTTGCGTGCGACAGGATACTGTCCAGTCTTAACGGTCCGTTGCCCGTTTTGAACTGAATGTTCTTGTTGGAAGCCTGCAAATAGATCAACCCAAAGTACAGGTCCCTTCCGGCCTGGTCCTGCAGCAACCGGCGCACGCTATCGGCAGGCACCCACCAATGGTCTGATGAGTACGATTTCAGGGAATTGGAGAAGAGTTGCAGGGTGGCCACACAATTCCGGAGATTGGCCTGCAGGTCCGCATCGCGGAAATACAGTACCTGGTCAGGTTCATAGGAGGCCAATGCATCGCCGGGGTGTGTGCCATTGGCGTATTGGTCTATGAAGTACAGCGCATTGAGTATAATGGTGCGTAGTTCCACATGCTTTTCGAAGAAACGCTGGTATTTCTCCAGGTGCAATACAGATTTGAAGTTGGTGTACAGGTTGGAAAGGTCTTTCACAAACGTTTCCCGCATTGCGGTGAGAAAGGCATTGAACCGGTAGATATCTTCGCCAATGGCCAGTAACAATTTGTAGGTGTCGGGAAACAGTCGCCGCAAATCCTCATACTCCTCCTGCTGCATGGCCTGTTTGAACTTCTCAAAAAAGGTAATGGACAATTCTTCGCGGAAGCGGGCCACGAGAAAACGGGCAAGGCCATCGGCAAAATTGGTCACATTCACACCGCCAACAGCGCCTGCAGCTGATAATGAACTGGCAAACGTTCCCACGGATGCAGAGCTTGCGGCATCGAAATAGGAAGCAAGAAAAGGGTTACCGGCAATCTGGTCGACTATGGCAAGATCGTTCACACCCGGACAGTATTTGCGGAACAAGGGTAAATGGTCCAGGCCAAAATGGCCGTTGGCATCCCGTGAATCCCTGAGCGATTTGGCGTCGTAGTAGACCTGTGCACGCGAAAAGGGCGACACCACACAGGTGAGCAGCAGTACAATAACAATAGATTTTTTCATGCGGTTTTTAATGAATGGTCCTGTATAATTTAATAGCGTTCAGAAAGCGGTATCGGTAGTGGTTGTCAGTGGTACGGCTTTCGGAAGAAAGCAGCAAGCGCATAATGGTCTGCGGTATATTGGTTGCCCGCCGCTTTTTTAAACGGGAAACCAGCAGCGCTATTACGCCGGCGCATATGGCTGTTGCCTGGCTGGTGCCGCTCTGTTGTTCCAACACACCCTGTACGCCATACGAAAATATATTTTCACCAGGGCAGCAGATGGTAAGACGGTCAAACTCGTAATTGAAAGAAAGAAAATTGTGCTGCAGGTCCACGGCGCCCACAGCAATCACTCCCGGCAATACGGCAGGAAAAAAGCCGCCCGTAGGTACGCCACCCGGTGCGCGGTTACCGATAGCGCAAACAAGTATTTTGTTTTTGGCCAGCGCCTGGTTGATCACCGGCTGCATATCGGGTCGGTTCAGCAAACTGCCATGGCTGATGGATATGATATCAATATCCTGCGGACTATCCGGTTCCAGTCCTGCCGCCCAGCGAATGCCTTCGAGCAAAGTTGGGATGCTTACATTGGTACGCGCATCGCGGATCTTACCTACATACAGTTGAGAGGCCGGCGCAACGCCCACCACATGCTGCCTGTTTCGTGCGGCGATCAGCCCGGCGCAATGTGATCCGTGCCCGTAATCATCGTCCATCGAAGGACTGTTTTGCAAAAAGTTTTTCATGGGTGCGGTACCGTTGCGGGGTACGGTGCCTATGGCCTGTGTGAGGTCGGGGCAATTGAGCGCAATGCCGCTGTCAAGGATAGCCACTTTGGCAAGATCGCCTGATTCACCATCGGCCCATATCTGGTCAATGCCCAGGCTGGCGATGATGGGGGAGGTGACGCGTACACCGGCCACCGTCGCGTCTATGGCGGTACCGGGCGCATCAGCAGGGGTGCTTCCCGGAACGTCTGCGGCGTCTGGGGTGCTTTCAGCAGGGGTGCTTCCCGCAACATCGGGGGCATCTGTGGTGCTTCCAACGGGGGTGGCATTGCCTGCCCAGATGTATTGCTTTTCTTTGTTGGGCGTTACACGGTAATACCATTGATTGTTGCCCTGCCAGTCTTCGCCTGCTTCCACGCCGTCCATCACCAGTTCTTTCCGGCTGGGGTATACTACGTCGGTTGCGGCATAACTCCTGCCCGGACCTTTGCGGATGAAACCAGCTTTGGTGATGCTTACCCTGATCATCAACCGGTAATTTCAGGGTGGGGGTTAACAAAACGGGTTAGCCGCCGCCGGCGGATGACCGGGTATTTCCGGTAACCAAAGAACAATCGGAATAATCTGTTGCCGAACATATTATAAATAAATTGGCTTTTTCGGTCAGGCGGCTGGCATTGCAAAATAACCCATAAAGTAAGGGCACAAACGCGAAGCCGCCAATAACCGGATGGTGGTATTGTTTGTTTCGATAGGCCCCCGGACTTTTCCCCAAACTGCCATTTTTGCACTTTCCTGCCGTGCGGCATAATCATTGATAACCATAAGGGAACATAAAACATAGCAAGTATGGCAAAGATTATAGGAATAGACCTCGGTACTACCAATAGCTGCGTGTCAGTTATGGAGGGTAATGAACCGGTGGTGATAGCCAATGATGAGGGACGCCGTACCACCCCGTCTGTAGTGGCTTTTCTCAAAAACGGCGAACGGAAAGTAGGTGACCCGGCCAAGCGCCAGGCCATTACCAACCCGCATAACACCATTATGAGTGTGAAGCGTTTTATGGGCCGCCGTTTTGATGAAGTGACCGAAGAGATCAGCCATTGGAGCTATAAGGTAGTGAAGGGTGACAATAATACCGTACGTATTGACATAGATGGTCGTTTATATACGCCGCAGGAAATTTCTGCCATGATCCTTCAGAAAATGAAGAAAACGGCAGAAGACTACCTGGGCCATGAGGTACATGAGGCCGTAATTACCGTTCCGGCTTACTTTAACGACGCCCAGCGTCAGGCCACCAAAGAGGCTGGTGAAATCGCCGGTCTGACGGTTCGTCGTATTGTGAACGAACCCACTGCTGCCGCTCTGGCTTATGGCCTGGATAAAGGCAAGCACGATCAGAAGATAGCCGTATTCGACCTGGGTGGCGGTACATTTGATATTTCCATCCTGGAGCTGGGTGACGGCGTGTTTGAAGTAAAGAGCACCAATGGTGATACCCACCTGGGTGGCGACGACTTCGACAAAGTGATCATGGACTGGCTGGCCGACGAATTCAAGCGTGATGAAGCCGTTGACCTGCGCAAAGATCCCATGGCATTGCAGCGCCTGAAAGAAGCCGCTGAAAAAGCGAAGATTGAGTTGTCGTCTTCCAGCGAAACGGAGATCAACCTCCCGTACATCACTGCAGTGGATGGTGTGCCGAAACACCTCGTGAAGAAATTGAGCCGTGCAAAATTTGAGCAGCTTTCTGACCGCCTGTTTGAGCGCTGTCTGAAGCCCTGTGAGCAGGCTTTGAAAGACGCCGGCTTATCACCTTCGCAGATTGACGAAGTGATCCTGGTAGGTGGTAGCACCCGTATCCCCAAAGTACAGGAGATTGTAGAGAAATTCTTTGGCAGGAAACCCAATAAAGGCGTTAACCCCGATGAAGTGGTGGCCGTAGGTGCTGCTATTCAGGGCGCCGTGCTGACCGGTGAGGTGAAGGATGTGCTGCTGCTGGACGTTACGCCGCTGAGCCTTGGTATCGAAACCATGGGTGGTGTAATGACCCGCCTGATTGATGCCAATACCACTATCCCGACAAAGAAGTCGGAAGTTTTCTCAACGGCCAGCGACAACCAGCCTGCTGTAGAAATTCACGTATTGCAGGGTGAGCGCCCGATGGCCAACCAGAACAAGAGCCTGGGCCGCTTCCAGCTGACCGATATTCCGCCCGCACCGCGCGGCGTACCGCAGATTGAAGTAACGTTTGATATTGACGCCAACGGTATTCTGCACGTAACCGCCAAAGACAAGGGCACCGGTAAGGAACAGAAGATACGCATTGAAGCCGGTAGTGGTTTGAGCAAGGAAGAAGTAGAACGGATGAAGGCCGAAGCCCGCGCCAACGAAGCTGCGGATAAGGCTGCCCGTGAGCGCGTGGAAAAACTGAACCAGGCCGACAGTCTCATATTCCAGACCGAAAAGCAGCTGCGTGAATATGGCGACAAGATTCCAGGCGATAAGAAAGCCCCGATTGAAGCAGCGCTGAACAAACTGAAAGAAGCGCATAAATCGCAGGATATGGCCGCCATTGACGCTGCTATGGCGGAAATGAACACCGCCTGGACCGCAGCCAGTGAAGAGATTTACAAAGCTACCCAGGGTCAGGCAGGTGGTCAGCAGGGACAGCAGGGTGGACAGAGTGGAGCTGGTGGAGAGAATGTGACGGATGCGGAGTATGAGGAGGTGAAGTAAGGTTTTACTCTAAGGAAAAATAGATATGAAGGATTATAAATGAGCCCTTGCGAAATGCAGGGGCCTTTTTTTGATTAAAGGTTTTTATAGAAAATACTGCATCGCACATTTTGAACAGCATCATATTTATAGATTTCGTGTGTTTGGCAACGTGAACTTTCCTGCGCATAGTATTTATCAACACAATATTGATTTTTTTCCTACATTGGCATATCCTTTAGTCTTCAAGGCCGGGAGTACAAAGGGTATGGATATATCAGTGAGGAAGGGTTTCGCGCAAAAGAAGATTTTGATTTCTGGATCAACCTGGCGCTGGCTTTTAATGACAGGGCAAAGTCGTCGAAAACACGAAAGAGAAAGGCACAATAAAATATTTCCCCGCTTATCATTTCTTTTCCTTACATTACACCTGATGCAAGGCCTGATTTATTACATTTCACTGCCATTTCTCTATCTGATATCCATTCTTCCATTTCCGGTGTTGTATAGGGTATGTGATGGTTTTTATTTCCTGCTCTATTATGTATTGGGTTATCGCAAAAAAATAGCGCTGCAAAACCTGCGCAATGCATTCCCGGAAAAATCTGAAGCTGACATTCAACGGCTGTGCAAGGATTTCTATCATTACCTGTGCGATCTCTTTCCTGAAACATTTAAGACCCTTACCATCTCCAAACGAGCTATGTTGCGACATTGTTCGCTCAGTCCTGAAGCGCAGGATATTTTCAATAAATATCACCGGGAAGGCCAGAGTATCATCCTGGTAATGGGACATTACGGCAATTGGGAATGGGCCGGCAATACGTTCAGTCTTTGCTGCAAACAACAATTGTACGTGGTATATCATCCACTCACCAATAAATTTTTTAATGGGCTCATGTACCGCATGCGCACACGTTTCGGCACCGGCCTGATCGCTATGCGCGAAACGTTCAAGGATATGGTGCGGTATAAACCTGTAGTGAGTGCCACCGCTTTTATAGCCGACCAGACGCCGCAACCAGATAATGCATTCTGGACCACTTTCCTCAACCAGGATACACCAGTATTTTGGGGCACAGAGAAAATTGCCCGTAAAATGAATTATCCGGTTGTTTATGTAACAATAAAAAGGCTGAAACGCGGTTATTATACTATCTGCGCAGAAGTGTTGTGTGAACAACCGGCGCTTACCACGGATGGAGAAATTTCACGCCTGCACACGCAACGACTGGAACGTGATATATGTGAAAATCCCGAAACATGGTTATGGACGCACCGCCGCTGGAAACATGCGCGACCTGAAGCCCTTACATTATCTCCCGTTTAACCAAACATTTTAATAAGTATTTTAATAGTAGTTTTCATGCACATGAATCCCGGCAAGCAGTTAATCCTTGCTACAAAACCCTTTGCCAAAGAAATCAGGTGGAAAAGCTGGACGTATAGCCTTACCACCCTTGCGCTGTTGATTGTTGCCTTTTCAGGAATCTTTTTTTTCGAAAACCTGTGGTTACGTATAGCATGCAGTATCGCATCGGGCCTGTTGATGGTGCGCATGTTTGTGATTTACCACGATCATCAGCATCATACCATTCTGCATCGTTCGCTACCGGCCAATATTTTGTTTAAGTTATATGGCGTGTTCATCCTGGCGCCCGCCAGTATCTGGAAGCGTTCGCACGATTACCATCATAATCACAACTGCAAATTGTTCAGCGCCAGCATTGGTTCCTATCCCATCATGACCAAGCAGAAATACCTGCAGTCGTCACCCGCTGAGCGCAGGGCATACCTGGCAGTGCGGCATCCGCTTACCATTTTCTTTGGATATTACACGATGTTTATTTACGGCATGTGCGTCAACTCATTTGTGAGCGCACCCAAACGGCATTGGGATTCGCTGGTGGCGCTGATCCTGCATGCAGGCGCCAGCGTGCTGATCTTTGTGTATCTGGGCTGGCTCACGTGGTTATTGTCGTTTGTAGTGCCTTTTATGCTCGCTTTTATGTTGGGCGCCTATCTTTTTTATGCGCAACACAATTTCCCCGGCGTTACGTTTCGTGAGAAGGAAGAATGGTGTTACGAAGAAGCAGCCATCAGTTCTTCCAGCTATATGGTGATGAATCCGTTCTGGAAATGGGTTACAGCCAATATCGGTTATCATCACGTACATCATCTCAATGCACGTATTCCTTTTTATCGCCTGCCCGAAGCCATGGCGGCAATACCGGAATTGCAGCAGGTTAAAACCACATCGCTGAATCCTGCAGATATTATCGCTTGTTTCAAACTAAAAATCTGGGACCCTGAAAAGAATGCAATGGTAGGGGTGAGGAACCTGTAGCTCAGCCTCCCGGAATTTGCAGGAAAATCAGCAGATAGCCGCTTCAGTGCCCGGAAGCTATAAGCAAACGCTCAGCCTTGCATCACCAATGTTTTTCGCATAGCTATTAAGGTGGCAACGCGTTCTTTCAGGCCGGCTTCTACAGGGATGCCTTCTACCGTGATCTGCCGCGCAAACTCCATGAACGATTCCGGATGATTTTCCTTCCTGCCGGTTTTCACATTCACGGGAACAAACCTGGTCCACATCACCGATTTCAGGTGCGTTTCCTGTTCGTCCATCATAACAAATTCAACCCAGAAACTATCGGGTGAGTGGTGAATGGTAGCAGAAGTAATGACCACTTTTTCATTGTACATCGCCGGGCGCAGGTACAATATCTCATGACCGGCCACAAACCAGGTGAGTCCCTGTTTGTAAAAAGTTTGCAGGTCTATATCATAGTATTTGCGCAGGTGATCTTCCCGTGCGTCCAGGAAGTAGTTGATATAGCGGGCATTGTTGAGATGTCCGAACAGATCGCAGTCGCTGAAGCGGATAACGTATTCGGAGCGGAGCAATTTTTCCATTGGATAGTTTTCAGACCGATTGGTCTTTTTATGGTTAAAAAAATAGTGGTTGTATCAGGATTGGGTCCAGGTTTCAATCCGTTCTTTCAGATCGTTCAAAATACGGTTGAGCGTTTTGGGATGATCACTCAGTTTCGACATCATGATGCCTCCTTCAATAAGGGCAAACATATTTTCGGCTTCATGCACAGCATTGATGGCCGGGGTGAATTCTCCCTTATCAATTCCTTTCTGAATAATGTAGGCAAGCGAATCTACCATTTCGTCCAGCGCCGCTTTTGCTTTTTTCTTGAGAAAAGGAATATTGTCGTCTGCATCCACAGCCGTATTCAGCAGGGGACAGCCACCGTCAATATGCGGACGGGTAGTGTAATTGCGATAGTAATGCAGAATGGCAAACAACTTTTCCTTGGCCGTGCTTTGCTGTTTGATCTTGAAACGCAATTCTTCTTTCAACCGGTTATAGGCATATTCAAACGCGGCTGCGGCAATTTCATCCTTGCTGCTGAAGTTGCCGTAAATGCCTCCCTTGGCCAGACCGGTAGCACGGATAATGTCGGCCATGGTAGTGGCCGAGTATCCTTTCTTATTGAAAATCGGGGCTGATTTTTCAATGATCAGTTGCCTCGTACGGTCTGATTTTGATAACATGATGCAGTAAAAATAGACCAATCGGTCTGAAACGGCAAAATTTTTTCAGGTGAATGTTCACTCCCTGCTCTGCTCCATTATATTTGCCCGTTATTTTTACAACAGTTGACGGATACTGCATTGCCGTCCATTTTACATTCCAACTTTCTGCCATACGAGAAAAATTGCATAGGGGTAAATAACTCTCCGGTTGTCCAGTTACTGATCAAATCAAAACCATGAAACAATTAATGTTGCTTGGGGCAATACTATTGATGGTTCATATTGCCCGGGCTCAGGAAAGATTTACTATCAGCGGTACCATTACCGCGCAAAAGACAGGCGAAACGATTATTGGCGCAACCATCAAAGCGGGAAACACCGGCACCACCAGTAATGAGTACGGTTTTTTTTCGCTCACGCTTCCAGCGGGAAGTTATGAACTGGAGATTAGCGGCGTGGGCATGCAAACGCGCAAACTGAAAGTAGTGCTGAACAAGGATATGAGTATTCCTGTTACACTACAGGAAGCCTCTGCAACGCTCGACAGTGTGACTGTTTCTGCATCACGCGGCCGCAGCATCAGCAATCCGCAAATGGGTATTGAAAGACTCACGGTGCACGAAATCAGCAACATCCCGGTATTGTTTGGCGAAAGGGATATACTCAAGACCATTCAATTGTTGCCGGGTATCAAATCTGCCGGGGATGGCAACAGTGGCTTTTATGTGCGCGGCGGCGCAGCAGACCAGAACCTGATCCTGCTGGACGAAGCCACCGTATACAATGCTTCCCACCTGCTTGGATTTTTTTCCACTTTCAATTCCGATGCCATCAAAGATATTACGGTGTACAAGGGCGGCATGCCGGCGCAGTATGGCGGTCGTTTGTCTTCGGTGCTGGATATTAAAATGAATGATGGCAATAACAAGGAATACAGCGTGGGTGGCGGTATCGGGCTGATCTCTGCCAAGATCAATGTGGAAGGACCTATTCAGAAAGACAAGTCATCCTTCCTGGTGTCGGCACGCCGCACATATGCTGATATGTTCCTGAAGTTGTCAAGCGATTCTACCATCAACGATAACACCCTTTACTTTTACGACCTGAATGCAAAACTCAATTACATTATAGGAGAAAAGGACCGCATTTATCTGTCAGGGTATTTTGGCAGAGATGTGCTGGGCGCAGGTGATTTGTTTGGAATTGACTGGGGCAACAGCACAGCCACCCTCCGCTGGAACCACCTGTTCAGCAACAAGCTTTTTTCCAACACCTCTTTGATCTATAGTAACTACAACTATAATATTTCCATCCGCGACGGAGCGAATAACTTCGATATCTTTTCCCAGATCCGCGACTGGAACCTGAAGCAGGAGTTTCAATGGTATCTTAACAGCCGGAACAACCTGCGGTTTGGACTGCATTCCACCTATCATATCATTCGTCCGGGTGAAGTGCGTCCTTCGGGACAATCCTCCATCAATCCGCTGGAGCTGCAAAGGCGTTACGCCTGGGAAAATGCGTTGTACGCCAGCAATACCTGGCAGGCAAGCGATCGCATCAACGTTACCTATGGGTTGCGGGTGAATGCATTCAGCATCCTGGGCGAAGGAGATTATTATGCAGTGAATGAAAACGGAAAAGTCACCGACACTTTTTACTATGGCCGTGGCGATTTTGTAAAAACCTATATCAACGCAGAACCCAGACTGGCCATCAGCTACCAGTTCAATGCCACAGCGTCCGTGAAAGCTTCGTATGTGCGTAACGTGCAGAACCTGCACCTGCTCAGCAGTTCTACCACCACCAGTCCTACGGATAAATGGGTCGCCAGCACCAATATCATCAAGCCGGAGATTTCCGATCAGTTTTCACTGGGCTATTATAAAAACCTGGCGGGTAACCGGTATGAACTGACTACAGAAGCTTATTACAAAACCATGCAAAACCAGGTGGATTACCGGGACGGAGCAGACATTTTTACTTCAGACCCTATTGAAACGCAATTACTGTTTGGAAAAGGCAGGGCATATGGACTGGAAGCACAGCTGAAGAAAAAGAGCGGTCGCCTCACCGGATGGATCAGTTATACCCTGTCGAAAACGGAAAGGAAGATTGATGGCATCAACAACAACGAATGGTACAATGCCCGCCAGGACAGAACCCATGATATATCTGTTGTAGCCTCTTATCGCCTCAACCACAAATGGATACTGTCTGCCAACTGGGTATTCTATACCGGCGATGCAGTGACGTTCCCCGCCGGTAAGTACCAGATTGACAACGAAACGGTATACTACTATACCGAACGCAACGGTCATCGCATGCCGGATTACCATCGCCTTGACCTGGGGGCCACATGGGTTTTCAAACCACGCAAAAAGTACACCTCTGAGCTCACCTTCAGTTTGTACAATGCCTATGGCCGTGAAAATGCATTTACCATTAATTTTCGCGACAGTGAAGACAAACCCGGCACTACAGAGGCTGTGCGCGTTGCGCTGTTCAAATTCATTCCTTCTGTTTCGTACAACTTTAAATTCTGATGATCATGCATAAATCAATTTCATTTTTGGCGATTCTGCTGTTGGGTATGCTGGCCGTAAGCTGTGAAAAAGTAATTCATGTAGACCTGAACGATGCGGAAAAAAGATTGGTGATAGAAGGCGTGGTAGGCAACCAGGCCGGTACCAGCAAAGTGCTGGTGTCGCAAACCAAAAGCTTTTACGATGGCAACCAGTTTGCAGGTATAAGTGGCGCCACAGTAAGCGTAACAGATGAGGACGGCATGGTGACCACTTTTACAGAAACGGATGCCGGCATGTATGAAGCGCCTTCGTTGGTCGGTGAAACAGGAAAGACGTATAGCTTGCTGGTACAGCTCGGTGAGCAGACATACACGGCCGTTTCCACCATGCAGCAGCAGGCAATGATGGATACGATTTACGTACAGGACGACAACCTGTTTGGTGAAACCCGTAAAGTAGTGCAGGTACAGTTCACCGATCCGCCGGGGAGAGGCAACGGTTACCGCTTTGTGCAGTATGTGAATGGCAGAAAGGATAAAGAAGTATTCATCTACAGCGATGAATTGATTGATGGCAACACGGCCACCATCAGTTTGCGCTACGATGATGACGACGACAATACAGCCATTCATTCCGGCGATACGATCGTGATAGACATGTTTTGCATTGAAGACAGGGTGTATAAGTACTGGTTCAGCCTGCAGCAAAGCGCCCGTGGCAATAACTGGTCTACCCCCGCCAACCCGGTAACGAATATTACCGGTGGGGCGCTCGGGTATTTCAGTGCGCAGACATTTGAACGGAAAACGATGGTGGCGCCGTAAGGAAGCAGGCAGACCTATATAATCTGCATTTTCTCCATCAGGAATGAAGCATTCCTGTTTTTTGCTACGCCGGTGCGGAGCTTATAATCGAACAATAATTCGCCGTTCTGAATCGTGCTTTCAAAGCAATAATTACGCACCTGTCCGGGCAACTCCTGCTCCAGGCGACTGAGGGCAAGATCATGTGTGGCGAACAAAGTGAGACAATTGTATTGTATCAGCTTTTTGATGAACTGTTCGGAGCCGTGTGTTTTGTCTTCGGAATTGGTACCCCGCAGAATTTCATCAATCAGCACCAGCGTAGGAACGGAACTTTGCTGCAGATGTACCACAATCTGTTGCAGGCGTTTCAGTTCTGCCATAAAGTAAGAAGTATGTTCCTGCAGCGAATCATTCACGCGGATAGAGGTGCGTATATGCATCGGCGTGAATGTAAAAGACGCGGCGCATACCGGCGCACCGCAGCGGGCCAGTAGCAGGTTTACCCCGAGGGTGCGTAAGAAGGTAGTCTTGCCCGACATGTTGGAACCGGTTACCAGCACCAGCTTTTCCTGTTCACCAAAGTGGCAGTCATTGGCCACGCGTTCCTGTTCGGGGATCAGCGGATGGGCCAACCCTGTGGCGGTTATGGAAGGCGTGTTTTCCCGCACAATGGGGTATTGAAAGGATGGATAATTATAGGCGAAAGTAGCAAGGGAGTTCAGCGTTTCTATCATACCCACGCTGTGTATCCAGTCATTGAATTGTTGGCGATGCTGCATTTTCCATTGCTCGAGCGCCCGGAGGCATTGGATGTCGTAGAGGAAGAAACTGTTGAGCAGTATATTCACCAGGAAATTCAATCGCTGATCAAAAAAAGAAGCCAGCCGGGACAATTGCTTAATGGCCCGGTGAGCGGCGGATGCCATTGCCTGTTCACGCTGCAACAAGGCGGAGGCGCCTGTATCAACCTGTGTGAAATCTGTTAATACAGCGGCGTATTGCTCCAGTATCGTTTGTTTTTTGCCCAGCAGGCTGTGTTGCTGGTTTACGCGTTTCGCAAATACGGCGATCACCATCCACCCGGACAATATGCCCAATACCAGTGGATAATAGACATCGGTAGCCAGATAATATCCCAGCAAACCGAGGTTAATGGCCGGAATGGCAAAGCGAAGGACATTTACCCATTTTCGGTTAATCAAAACCGGTGGTGTCTGCGCCCAGGATATAATATGGAGCAGGTTCCCTTCGCTTTCCTGGTGCAACAAGCCATGCGCTGTAATGAGTTGACGCAATTCACGCTGGCGGCTGAGAGTTTGAACGGCCGCCTGGTATGCTTCAATATCCTGCGGGTTCATAAGCGGCTCACGTAACAGACCGGCCAATTGGTCCATACCGTGATGGGTAGTGGTCCTGTTTAACAGGTGAAACAGTGAACCGGCTCCGAATACATCAAGGTCAGCGGTATGGTCTTCGCCGGAAAGAAGGTGGTGGCCATTATGGAACTGGTTGGGACGATGCTGCAATACAGCGGTTTCGTTATGGTTTACAAACAACAATTTTTCCAGCAAAGCTTTGCGGTCGGTTAACTGCAGTGCAATACGCACGAGTGCAACAAATACCAGCAGGAAAATGATGGAGAGGATGAGTAGCAACCGGCTGTGGGCATTGAACCACTGAATAGTAGTAAACAAAAAGGCTACAAAACTTATCAGCCTGAAAACCGCGATCCACACATACCTGTCCTTTGCCTGAGCAATCAGCCTGGTATAATGTTCGCTCCGTTCACGATAGTATGCTGCAGGTGATTCCATGTCGGTTTTTTAAAATCAAAAAACAATTCGCTGCATAGCATCCGGATGGCTGCCTGCAATGTACCTTTTGTTATTGGTGCAAACTATTGTTCATTGCCGTTCTTTACCATCACCACCTGGATGGTTTCCGGCGACTGTTGCTGTAATTGGATAGTATGTCCGGAAATCAGTCGCTGCCTGATCTCATCATTGTAATGGCGGATGGTGAGCAACACCAGGTTCTTTTCAATTTGCACTTCAAAAAATTCAGCCGCGCCGAACGCCAGCTTTTCAATTTTGTCCGGACGATCATCCAGGCATATTTGTATGGTGACGGCCCCGGTTTGTATCAGGTTGGGGCGAATATTTGTTTCTGCCAGCAACTGGTACAGGTGGGCCATGGGTTTTTCACCTACAAAAGAAAAATCTTTCGAATGCAGGTGCATGAGCACCTGGTTGTTTTTGATCACCACAATGGGAGGGAGGTCTTTCAGGCTTTTGTTGTGGATGACCGTACCGGGCAGGTTCTTATTGAAAAAGCATTTTACATAGAGCGGTATGCCTTTGTTCTGCAGGGGCTTGATGGTTTTGGGGTGAATTACCTGGGCGCCGTAGTAGGCCATTTCGATCACTTCATCATAATTCAGTTGGGCAATGAGGCGGGCGTCGGGAAATTGTTTCGGGTCGCAGTTCATCACCCCTTCCACATCTTTCCATATTACCTGGCATTGGGCATCGAGCAGGTTGGCGAAAATGGCTGCGGTGAAGTCGCTGCCTTCGCGGCCCAGGGTGGTGCTTTCATTATCGGCGGTGGCGCCGATGAATCCCTGTGTGAGGACGATATCGTTATGGGCAAACAGCGGTTTGATAACGGTTTCTACCTGGTGCTTCGTGAAATCCCAGTCAATATTAGCGTCACGGAAATTATTATCGGTCCGGATGATATCCCTTACATCAATCCAGTGATTGGTGATGCCCGTTTCCGCCAGATAAGCGCTCACAATGGCGGTTGACAGCAATTCTCCTATGCACACCACCTGGTCGTAGTAATAATCAAAAGACCGGACGGGTGTATCGTGCAGCAACCATTCCACCTCTGTAAAGAAATCGGTGAGCTGGTCCAGCGTTTTGTTGTAATGGGTCACCAGCAGGTATTTGGCCGTGTTGAGGTGGTTTTCTTTGACCACCGAAAACAGCCGGAGCGCTTCATCCTGATGGCCATTGCAATAGGCTTCCACTACTTTTTCCAGGGCATTGGTGGTTTTGCCCATGGCCGAGATCACTACCAGGAGCTTTTCGCCGGGGTAAGCCTGCAGAATGCCCGGAATGTTTTTGATCCGGTCTGTGCTGTTCACACTGGCGCCACCAAACTTGAATACTTGCATAGGTTTTTCGGGTTGTCAGGGCGCAAATGTCGGGAAAACTGGTGATGTAACTCATAGCAAGTGGTGGGCGGGGGTATCTGTGTCCTGCTCATTACTTTATGCTTAATGTTTTCTACTCACGTCTTTGCATTACTTTTGCGCACACGAACGATCGTTCACTAAACAGGCGTTTATGAGTACAATCAACAGAAAAGTTTTAACCCTTGACGAATTTACCATCCAGCAATTGCGCAATTTTCCTCATGCCACCGGCGAGCTGAGCGGCCTGCTGCGCGATATAGGCCTGGCGGCCAAGCGTGTAAATGTAGAAGTGAACAAAGCGGGCCTGGTGGACATTCTCGGTGATGCCGGCTCCGTGAATGTGCAGGGCGAAGATGTAAAGAAACTGGACGTATTTGCCAATAACCAGTTTACCGGCGTGCTGCAACATGGCATCAGTTGCGCCGGCGTAGCCAGCGAAGAGCTGGATGATTTTGTGGCGTTTGATGATGCGGTTTCCAAAAACTCTAAGTACGTATGCCTGTTCGATCCGTTGGATGGAAGCGGGAATATTGACGTGAATGTTTCGATCGGCACCATATTCAGCATTTTCCGCAGGGTATCTGAAAAAGGCACCATTGCCGTAAAGGAGGACTTCTTGCAACCCGGCAGGAACCAGGTAGCTGCAGGGTATATTGTATACGGTTCTTCTACCATGCTGGTGTATGCCACCCGTCGCGGGGTGAATGGATTTACGCTGGATCCGTCCATTGGAGAATTCTGTCTCAGTCATCCGAATATCAAATGTCCTGAATACGGTAAAATCTATTCTGTAAACCACGGCAACTTCTTTGCGTACGAGCCGGGTGTGCAGCGGTATATCCAGCGGTGCCAGAATAAATCAAAAGATAACGGCGGGCCTTATACGCAACGATATATTGGTAGTATGGTAGCCGATGTACATCGTAATTTGATTAAGGGTGGCATCTTTATGTATCCCGGCACTACGGACAAGCCGAAAGGAAAACTGCGGTTGTTGTATGAATGCAATCCTTTTGCTTTTATTACCGAAGTGGCGGGAGGTAAGGCTACAAACGGGAAAGAAAGAATTCTGGATATTCAGCCTACGGAATTGCATCAGCGCACGCCATTGTTTATTGGAAGTAAGGGAATGATGGAGGAGTTGGAGGAGGATATGAGGATGGAGGGGAAGTGACTATTCCAATGAAAAAATATATTGCTAAAAGAGGCGCTTTCCCACGAAGCGCTTCTTTTTTTGCACCTTGCTTCATAAGAGTGGCCTAATTTTGCCGTATGGAAATTACCATCATCCCATACGAAGACCGTTATGCCGAAGATTTCAAACGCATGAACCTCGAGTGGCTCGACCGGTATCATTTAACCGAAGCACCTGACCTGGAAGTGCTGAACGATCCGAGAGGTACTGTATTGAAGGATGGCGGCGTGCTTTTCCTGGCAAAAGCCGGCGATGAAATCATTGGCAGCGCCGGACTCAAAAAAGAAGATGAAGGCGTGTTTGAACTGATCAAAATGACGGTGACCGGCTCTTGGCAGGGCAGGGGCATCGGCAGGATGCTGATGGATGCCTGCCTGCAAACCGCCCGTGAAAGGAATGTGAAAAAAATTACCCTTTACAGCAACAGCCAGTTGCAGCGGGCTATCAACCTATACGAGCAATACGGTTTCAGACACACTACACTTGACAATTCTCCTCTCGAAACGGCCGATGTGCGCATGGAATTGATACTTTAATAGCTTATTATTCTTTTCTGGTATAGTATTGGAAAGAGACGGGTGGAAACTTATCATTTCATTATGCAACAACAGAACGAATCATTCAAACGAATCCCTCATTTATTGCTCCTGGCAGTACTGTTCCTTTCAGCATGTGGTACTACCAACCCGGCCGGTTCAGATGCCGGCGCAGCAAAAACGGAATCCAAACGTGAAACGCCGGTGGCATTGCCCAAACGCGAAACGGCCAGCGTGGCTCCTGCCATAGAGCGCGATGTGCTGTACTACATCAACAAGCACCGCGAAACAAAGGGCTTACCACCACTTGAATTCAATGCATATATAGGCGCAGAAGCCCGGAAACATAGCACCGACATGGCCCAGAAACTGGTATCCTTTGGTCACGACGGGTTAGCCGGCAGGAAAAACAACATCACTTCCCAACTGAAATCCATCACCACCGTAGCAGAGAATGTGGCCCGTGGTCCGCTTACCGCCCAGCAGGTGGTGAATGTGTGGCTGAAAAGTCCCGGCCACCGCAAGAATATCGAAGGTAAATTTAAGTATACCGGTATTGGTGTGGCCCGTGACCAGAAAAGCGAATTGTACTTTACCCAGATATTTGCGAATTAAAATGGCTGCCATCTTTCTTCTTTCTTTTTTACCTTGCAGTCATGTCCAACGTAATCATTTCGGTAAAGAACCTCATCAAAAAATACGGCGCTTTTGAAGCGGTAAAAGGGATCAGCTTTGATGTTATGGAAGGGGAGATATTCGGTTTGCTCGGTCCCAACGGCGCAGGCAAGTCTACCACCCTGGAAATCATTGAAACCCTGCGCGAAAAAACAGCCGGCGAAGTATGGGTGGATGGTATTAATCTCGACAAGGACCCCGATGCCATCAAGCAGCGCATAGGGGTGCAGTTGCAGACCTCCGGCTTTTACCCGGGATTGAACCTGGTGGAACTGATTGACCTGTTTGCCGGATTGTACAACAAACGCGTACAGGCAAAGGAGTTATTGCGGTCAGTAAACCTGGAAGACAAAGCCCGCAGCAAGTATAAAGACCTCAGCGGCGGACAAAAACAGCGCTTCTCCATTGCCACCACCTTAATCCATGAACCCAAAATCATTTTCCTTGACGAGCCTACCACGGGTCTGGATCCGCAGGCGCGCCGTAACCTGTGGGACCTCATCCGTACTATCCGCACCAGGGGCACCACGGTGATCATCACCACCCATTACATGGACGAAGCAGAAATCCTTTGCGACCGCATTGCCATTATTGATGCCGGCAAAATCATTGCCCTTGATTCACCAGACAAACTGATTGACGATCTTGTGGCCTCAGGCTTTGAAAGACCCAAAGAAGTGAAGAAAGCCAACCTGGAAGATGTATTTATCCACCTTACCGGCCACACTTTGAGAGAAGCATGAGGCGTAAACATTCATCAGCAATTGGTTTGTTTTTATACCGGAAAACTCATCATCATGGACCTTCGCTATCCCATTGGTAAATATGAACCGCAACCATTTTCTGAAAAACAAAAACAGGAATGGTTAAACGATATTAAATTTTTGCCCGAATTGCTGGAACATGCCGTGCTGAACCTTGACGAAGCACAGATCAACACGCCTTACCGCGAAGGCGGCTGGACGGTGCAGCAGGTGGTGCACCATGTGGCCGATAGTCATATTAACGCCTATTGCCGGTTCAAGCTGGCGCTTACAGAAGACAACCCGGTGATCAAGCCTTATGACGAAAACAGCTGGGCCCGTTTGCCCGATACAATGAACCTGCCCATCAATATCTCGCTTACGCTGTTGCATGCGCTGCATAGCCGCCTGTATGAACTGTTGCGGCATATGTCCGGCGATGCATTCAACCGCACCGTATTTCATCCCGAACATAACCGTACCATGACGCTCTGGTACCTGCTCGGCAGTTATGCCTGGCATGGGCGCCATCATACGGCGCATATCACTTCGCTGAGAGAAAGAATGGGATGGTAGGATAAACTGAATGGAATTGTATTTTGATAGTTGAATTTTGATAGCTTTTATTTATGAGAGACCTGAAATGGAAAGTACTGAAATCCGAGTACCTGTTTAAAGACTTGTGGTTTACCGTGAGGCGTGATACCTGTCAGCGTCCCGACGGAAAAATCGTTTTTCCCTACTATGTGTATGAATTCCCGGAGTGGGTAACCGCTTTGGCCCTGACAGAAGACGGTAAGGTGATCCTGGAAAGACAATATCGTCACGGATTGGGAGAAGTGGCGTTTGAAATACCGGGTGGCTGTGTGGATGATACCGATGCTTCCCCCGAGGCAGCCATTGCCAGGGAACTGCTGGAAGAAACCGGTTATAGCTTCTCAAGGTATGAATACCTCGGTAAAACCTGCGCCAATCCCTCTACCAACAACAACTGGATGCACATGTTCCTGGCTACAGGCGGACGCCGTGTAAAAGAACAGTCGCTCGATGATAATGAGGATATCGAAATTCATCTCGTCACCATCGAAGAACTGAAAAAGTTACTGGAAGAAAACCAGATCATCCAGAGCATGCATGTAACGACAATCTTTTACGCACTGGCGAAATTGTGAGGCAGCCCTATATTGCTACTTCACCTACGAGGAACACACTGCCGCATATCAATATCAGGTCTTCTTTCACCGCTTTTTGCCGGGCAGCTTTAAGCGCCGTATTTACATCGGGATACACCGCTCCTTCAAGGCCATGTTGCTGTGCTTTGGCGGCCAGTTCCTGTTCGGGCAGGGCGCGAGGAATATGCGCTCGTGTAAAATAGTAGGTGGCTTCTTTAGGAAGCAAAGTCAGTACGGCATCAATGTCCTTGTCTTTTACCACACCCAGAATGATGTGCAGATGAAGATGATTGGTGAGTTCAATCTGCGCCAGTATCTGTTTCATACCATCTGCATTATGTCCTACATCCAGCACTACCAGCGGATGTTCGCGCACCACTTCCCACCGGCCATGCAAGCCCGTCAGTTTCTTTGCGTGCTTTAATCCTTTACGGATATGATCAGTGTGAATGTCCCAGCCTTTTTGCTGCAGGCAGCGGATGGTTTCCAATACGGTTACCAGGTTCTTTGTCTGGTAATAACCGGTAAGGTCCAGTTGGTAAGTTTGCCGGTTTTCATCTTCCGGACCTGCAGCCACCGTAACGTCCATGTGGTGATGATGATAATGCCAGTCGGCTGCATACAGTGATTCAGCAGCGATCACCAGCGGGGCATTTTTTTCGGCGGCAATTTTTTCAAACACCGGTTGTGTTTCCGGCAGTACATCGCCTATAACCACGGGTATATGTTCTTTAATGATGCCTGCTTTTTCATACGCAATTTTTTCAAGCGTATTCCCGAGGATATGCATGTGGTCCCAGCCGATATTGGTAATAACCGAAGCTTCCGGTGTAATAATATTCGTACTGTCCAGGCGTCCGCCGAGGCCGGTTTCAATTACTGCTATATCTACTCCTTCGCGGGCAAAATAATCAAAGGCCATCGCTACGGTGAGCTCGAAAAAAGAAGGGTTGATGCTTTCAATGAGCGGTTGAATGCGTTCGGTAAAATCTATGACGAAAGATTGTGGAATCATTTCGCCATTTATGCGAAACCGTTCACGGAAATCTTTCAGGTGTGGGGAGGTATACAAACCGGTTTTATACCCGGCTGTTTGCAACACAGCAGCCAGCATATGGCAGGTAGAGCCTTTGCCATTCGTTCCTGCTACATGGATGGAACGAAACCGGGTATGCGGATTACCCAGGAATGCGCACAGTTGTACTATGTTCTCCAGGTCTTTCTTATACGCAGCTACGCCTACATGACTGAACATCGGCAGCCGTGTTAAGAGGTAATCCACCGTTTGCTGATAAGTTTTCGACATAGCGCAAAGATAGTTGTCAGCGGCACGTACAAAAAAAGCCACGGCTATTCCGTGGCCAATATCAAAGCGTGATGTATATATCGAAGGATTAGTACACTATTTATCCTTTTACCCTGAAGTTAACCAATACCGTGCCTGTTTGTTCTTCGGGGCCGTTGGGATTGGCATTTAGCTTTGATTTTTTTACTAATTCAATCGCTTTTTGTTTATAGTAACTTTCTGCAGTGGTTGAACCGCGCATCTGGAAAGTAGCGCTGATCACATTTCCTTGCCTGTCTACGCGAATGTCTACGGCTATGGTTTCGTTTTCATTGAATTCGTCTTCGTATTTAGGCACGTAGGAAAAGCTGCGGCCTGATAATCCACTGGAAATGCGTATGCCATTGCCCTTGCCACCGCCGGTATAATTCTTCGAATCGGGATTGCCGCCGGGACGTCCCATATCACCGGAGCCGGAAGTGTTTCCTTCATTGCCGCCTTTTTGATAACTATCGGCTTCGTTGCCGCCGCTACCGGTGCCACTGACGCCTTTCATTAAAGCTTTCGGCTTTTGAACAGGCGGAGCAGGTGGGGTTTCAGGTTTGGGATCTGAAGTTTTTGGTTTGGCTGTTTCCTTTTCAGGAACCTTTGTAGCCTTTGGTTTTGTTTCTGCCGGCTTTTTGATCACAGGCGCCTCTTCGTCGTTCTCGTTCGTCTCAATATCCTTTACGTTATTGTCGCGGTCTGCAACAGGTTGCGGCGGAGCATAGGCTACCTGGTTGCTGGGAGCAGGCGGGCCGGGTTCAAAAGCCTGGTTGGTACCAAGACCAAAATCACTGTTGCCGAGATTCACTTCAATGCCTTCATCCGGTGTATTGTCGGGAGGAAGCGGCATGGACCACGATAGCAGCATGGATATACCCAGTATCAGGCCACACACGATGGCAGTGTATACACCTGCCTCCAGGTTCTTTTTCGATTCAAATTGATGTTCGGTCATTGGCGGAATATTTGACATACGAAGTTACCCAATTGTCATAATACGATGCAACAATAATGCTAATTCAACGTGCGGATAGTATAAAGAGGTTGTTAAAGTTTAAGCAGGCAGTGCTCAACCTCTGTTCAACACCCCTAAAAATTCAAACCATGGTCCAACAGCATCCTGGTATTGTTTGGCCAAAATGCGACTTAACTGGTGGATATGCGTAAGGTCATGCACGGTCCACGTGGCTAATAGTTGCCGAAGGGTAACGGCGCCAAATTTTGGATGAATGCCGGTCTTATCCAGGTCAGTTTCCGTTAGACCCAAAGAGTGCAGTTCCTGCAGGTTTTTGGCCCGCAGCAACCTGAATTCTTCCAGCAGTTGTTGCAAAGTTTTGCCTTTGCTTTCTGTAAACTGAGCAAAGCGATCGAAGGGGGCAAATCGTTTGTCGCCTTCTTCAAGAATTTTTTTGGTGCGCGCCATCCAGTCGGACTTTTCCCCGTGCACCAAATGTCCGACCACATCAAAGGCTGTCCAGGTATCGCCTCCTTCATTGCTGTAAATCCAGGCATCGTCCAGCCCCTGCAACATTGCCTCCAGCACGGCCGGCGTGCGTTCAAGAATTTGTGTGGCTTGATGTAGATTGTAGTTCATGGCATTTACTGGCTATACCCCCAACGTTACAAGGGGGGATCGGGTTAATTGTTTATAGCAATATAACAATTTAAGCATTGATTCAACAAGGCATATACTTATTTCTTCTTTTGCAGGTTGGCAATCAATACCCCTGCAATAACGGCTATGCCACTGAAGAGATGTACCAGGGTGAGTTGTTCGTCTAAGAACCATACCGCCTGCAGGCTGCTGAATACGGGTATCAGGTTACCGAACAAAGCCGTACGGCCGGCGCCCAGTCGCGCAATGGCGGCGTTCCAGCATAAGAAAGCGATCACGGAGGTGCCCAGGCCGAGATATAGTATCACGAGTACGAGTGGCCAGGTCCACTCAACCGGAGGCATATACGAAATTTCTATCACCCAGGCAGGCAAGAGCAATAAGGTTCCTGTAGTAAAGATCACAAACAAAAAGTTCACCGGACTGAAACCAGCGGGTTTGCGACGCGCAAGCGTGTTGTATACGGCAAAGCTGAATCCTGCCAGCAGGATCAACACATCGCCGGGAGAAAAATGAAAAGCTTTCAGCTTTTCCCAGCTTCCTTCTGCAATCAACAGGATGATGCCTGCTATGCAAAGCAGCAGTCCGGCCACCTGCGCCGGCCGTATTTGTTCTTTCAGAAAAATGGCGGCCAGGATCAGCGCAAATACCGGCGAAGAGGTGGTGCCGATCAGTGCCAGGTTAATAGCAGAGGTATAATGGCCGGCAAAATAAGTAAGCGTATTAAACAGTGTAACGCCGGCAAAGGCCACCCACAATACATAGCTTTTGTGCGCCTTTACTACCGGTAATTCTTTTCTGAATTGCTTCCACACAAAAGGCAGCAACAGCAGCGTTGCACAACACCAACGGTAAAACGCCAGCGAAACCGGCGGCATGGTATCTTTTACGCCACGCGCAATAATGAAATTGCCCGACCACATCAGGGTGGCCAGTACTGCGAAACCAATACCTGCCCAGGTTGCTTTGCCCGATTGCGAACTGTTCATTGAAAAAATTAAGACGCAAAAATAGGGCAACGATGCACCGGTTTTGTGATTTGCATCATCTTTCTGTTGCGGAATAAATGGCGCCATTAATTTTGCAGGCAGCTTCCGGAAGTTTCATCGGATGTTGTGATGAATACCTCAAACATCCGGGCACACTAATGTGCAAAGTCCTTTTCATAATCGCCTTGAATCCTTTCCATGGGCGGGTTGAAGTACCCGAACTTAACCTGCGGAAATTCTTCGCGAATTAATTCCTGCAGCTGGCGGATGCCCAGTATTTCGCCGGTATCATGCACACCGATCTTGCCCAGGTACCAGTCGGGGTCAATATTGAAATTGCGCCACTGGATCATGGTGAGACCGGTGTCCATGATGAGTTGCCGCAGTGCTTCGTATTCTTCCACACTGTCGGTCATACCCGGGAAAACAAAATAGTTGATACTGGCCCAGCCGCCGAAACGGCGCACTACTTTCAGACTTTCCACGATGTCTTCAAACGCATAGTTGTTGGGACGGTAATAGGCTTCGTAAATATGTTTGCGTGCCGAGTTGGTGCTCACGCGAATGGAGTTGAGACCCGCTTCACACAAGGCGCGCACCGCATCCGGCCGGGAGCCGTTGGTATTGATATTGATGCTGCCGCGGGGCGTATGTTTCCTGATTTCAAGAATGGCGGCGCGAATAGTTTCCCACATCAGCAAGGGTTCGCCTTCGCAACCCTGACCAAAACTCACAATGGGAAAGGGGGCTGTTTGCAGGTGCGGTACGGTAAACTCCACTATTTCTTCCGGTGTTGGCTTAAACGTAAGCCTGTCCTGCGTAGAAACAATCTCTTCTTCCTGCGGCTGAAACGATATGCAGCCAATGCAGTTGGCATTACAGGCAGGAGAGGAGGGTACCGGGCATTCCCATCGGCCCATAAAATAATTGCGGGCAGCAGGGCAATGATAGGTGAGACAACAGTTCTGCGCCAGGTGTTTTACCAAACGGTTGTGCGGATAGGCCTGCAGGAAAGACGCCACGCCCTGCTGTATAAGCTCATTATCGAAGCCGGCGCATTCCTGTCGAATGTCCTGTTCAATGCGTACGGCCGGCACATAAAAAACATCGTTATGCCAGCCCACCGCTGTATAGCAAAAAAGGGGCAGGGTAGGCGCATCGGGAGCGGTTTCAAAAGCGGCCAGGTACAGGCCGGTGTGTGCGGGCGGAATAAAGGCGGCAACGGCCCATCCCTTATCGCACAGGCGCATTTCGCCGGTATGCACGTCAATGCCGATGCCTTTGCGGCCCGGCAGTTCATACAGCGATCCGCCATCCGGCAGTGCAATCCAGTCTTCTTCGGGTATGGGATGTGCATCCCAGCCCGAACGGCCTACTGCGTAGAGTGTGGTATCTTCAAAAATATTTCCCTTCCCGTCAGAATAAAGCAGGTATGGCGTCATGCGTTTTGTGGCTTTCCTAAATAATGCCTGCAAAATTCGTGAATTTGGTCGAGTTCTTCGAATGCCAGATTGCGGCGAAGGTCAAAATGATAAATTTTATTGAGCGAAGTGTTAATGGTAATGGAATCGTACCGCGCCTCAATATGGTCAATATTTGACCAGCTAAAGAATTTGCTTTCAGGTAAGGAGGGAACCGAAACGCCCGTATGATGAATGGCCACATATTCTTCTGTATGGGCCTTTTTTTCGCAGTAAAATAAATAACTGTAGGCAAGGCACAGCACCAGGTGGATGGCGCCGCTGAACCAACTGTCCTGTTTCAGCATGGTGATGCCGATACCGGCAAAGAATATAATTTCCACCAGGCGGAAAAACAGGTTTACCCGGGGCAGCTCAAGGGCAATGTTCTTACCGGCAGCCACCAGGATGAGGATGTCCAGCCCCATCAGCAGCAGGCACCCCAGGTATACGGGATTGGAATGTGGTTCACGGAAATGCGAGACAGCATGGATGAGAATGAAAACACCGGCCGCAAAATGCAGCAACCGTCCCGATTTCTTTAATTTCTGAAAAGAAGGATCTACAACAGGGAGTGAAAGTGAATTCATACTGCAGTAGTTTTAATGAAAGAGATGCAGGAGCGGAAATTTTCCATATAGGGAAATGGGAAATACCAAACTTAATCTGCCATTTTCCCCAACCGTTCCCTGCAATAGGCGTTGAATTCTTCCTCATCTGCTTCGCCTTCTTCATCATCGTCTTCCACCTCGCGCTGGAGAATGCGGTTATTGGCAAAATCGAGGGTAAGCAAGTTGTCTTTTAGGATGATGTTGTTGAACTGGTCCCAGCGATATCTTTTTTTGAAGAGGGTATTGATCACTACTTCCTTGTCGGAGAACCCGATTTCTATGGAGTATTTGGCCTGGTATTCCAGTAAGGCCAGTATGATGAATACAAAGGCCAGCCATTGCAGGTAAGGCATTTTCATCCATACCAGTGCAGCGATCAGCAGCGCCCGGCTGTAGTGTACCTTTCGCCCGCGCCACGATTGCACCACATTATAGACCACCACTGCCGCCACAAAGAGCAGGCCCAGCAGGTAGGCCAGGCCGATGCGTGATGATACCACCAGTTCGCGCGCAAAACAGGCTGCGGAAAACAGGCTCAGCAACAGGCCCACCCAGTTGATATACCGGTGTTGCAGGTTTTTGAGCACAATGACGTATTGGTAAATCATGGGCGTTGGGGGAATATAAGATTCAGTTCACTGATAGCAGCAAGTTACACAGCTTCCACAGTATATGCGCGCCTACATTGGCGTCCCATTCGTTCTGGTCAACGCCAATTTCAATCAGATCGAAGCCGATGAACCGGCGGCCGCTTTGTACTACTTTGCTCATGAGGTAATAGACCTGTTCAAAGTCGAAGCCACCCATTACGGGTGTGCCGGTATTGGGACATAATTTAGGATCCAGACCGTCAATATCAAAACTGAGTAATACTTTGTCCGGCAGTTGCGCCACAATATCATCTACTACCTGCTGCCAGGTTGCTCCTTCGTACAGGCGGTTTTTGATAGAACGGTCAAAGTAGGTGATCACGCGCTGATTGCTGTTGTGGATGTATTCCCATTCTTCCTGGCAATAGTCGCGCACGCCTACCTGCACCAGTCGCGTAAGTTCCGGTATTTCCGTAAGCGCATTGTACATAATACTGGCATGGCTATACGTAAAATATTCGTACGATTCACGCAGGTCGCAGTGCGCGTCAATCTGCAGAATGCCGAATTTACCGTGTTGCTGCGCCATGGCCTTAAAGAATCCCAGCGAGGTGCTGTGATCGCCTCCCAGCAGCGCCACCAGTTTGTTGCGTTGCAGGAGGTCCCGCGTTTGTTCGTATACCCAGTTGTTGAGAAAGGCGCTGCCTTCATTGATTTCCTTCAGCGATTTGCACATGAAGGCGTTCTTTTCCAGCAATTCACCTTTCGATATATAGTCAATGTACAGTTCGGCTTCTTTGCGGAGATAATCGCTTTTCAGCAGGATCTTCTTGTCGGCGGGCCGCATGTACAGTCCCTGCTTCCAGGCGTCTTTCGTATCGGGGTCAAACAGGTCAACCTGCATGCTGGCCTTGAAAATATGATCGGCGGAGCGGGCCGTACCGGCGGTGTTGCTGACGGTCACTTCCCAGGGAACAGGAAGTATCACCAGACGCGCTTCTTCTTCTGTAAAAGGGAGACCAAATACGTTGTTATTGGGATTGCTTGCTGCGTTTGGATCAAAATGCGATAAGTCTGCCATTGTTTATCATCCTCTTCTTTGTAAAACGCAGTGCAAGGTAGGAAATAAAACCGGAAAGTGGGGGCATGCCGGAAGTCAGGTCATTATCATACAAAAATCACATTCCATCCTGACTCATTTTGACCTACCTTTGCCACGAATTTGAGCGTTATGAAGAAAAGCCACATTATAATACTGGTTGGAATTGCCGCTGGTATTATGATCCTGTTGAGTTTCATGGGCGATTTGTCAACCTATGAAACCTTTGCCACCGCCCGCCAGAAACCGGGAAAAAGCGTTACCGTTATCGCAAAGCTCGATAAATCCGCGCCGATTGAATACAACCCGGCCGTCAATCCCAATCTTACCCGTTTTCATGCCGTGGATTCCCTGGGCAACCGGGCGCAGATAGTTTATCACTTCGAAAAACCTTTCGATATGGAAAAAAGCGACCGGATTGTGCTGAAGGGTAAAATGAAAGGCGATGTGTTTGAAATAACAGATAAACAGGGTATCCTGATCAAATGTCCCTCCAAATATAAAGACGACCCGAAAGCAGCCCAGAATCATCTTTCAGAAAACTAAAAAGCGGTAATGAACTATATTGGTGAACATCTTTTGCCGGGGCAGATCGGTCACTTCCTCGTAGTGCTTTCATTTGTTGCAGCCCTGGTGGCGGCCATTGCCTACGCACGCTCCGTACATGCAAAATCCCTGGCCGACAGCGAAAGCTGGAGAAGACTCGGCCGTATCTCCTTCATGGTAGATGCCGTAGCGCTGTTCAGCGTGTTTGGCGTAATCTTTTACATCGTTGCCAATCACTATTTTGAATATCATTATGCCTGGAATCACTCCGACCGTTCGCTTGAACCTAAATACTTACTGAGCAGTATCTGGGAAGGGCAGGAGGGCTCCTTCCTGTTGTGGGGCCTCTGGCATGCCGTGCTGGGCATAATTCTTATCAAAACTTCGCGCAAATGGGAAGCGCCGGTAATGAGTGTGGTGAGTGTGGCGCAGGTGTGCGTGACTACCATGTTCCTGGGCGTGTACATCTTTGGACTGAAGATCGGGAATAGTCCCTTTCTCCTCACACGCGATGTGTTTCCCGATAATCCTGTTTTTGCCAACCCGAATTATTTGCAGCTGTCTTCCATGCAGGATGGTATTGGTCTCAATCAGTTGCTGCAGAATTACTGGATGACCATTCATCCACCCATCACTTTCCTCGGATATGCTTCTACCCTGGTGCCTTTTGCCTTTGCGGTAGCCGGACTGTGGACAAAAGATTTCGGCGGCTGGACCAAACCTGCCTTACCATGGGCGCTGTTTTCCATAGCGATATTCGGACTGGGCATCATGATGGGCGCCAAATGGGCCTATGAATCCTTGTCGTTTGGCGGCTACTGGGCCTGGGACCCTGTAGAAAATGCATCGCTGGTGCCGTGGCTGATATTGGTAGCAGGCTTGCATACCCAGCTTGTTTACAATGCAACCGGTCATTCCCTCCGGGCAACCTATTTCTTTTACCTGCTGGGCTTTGTGCTGGTATTGTATTCCACTTACCTCACGCGCAGCGGCGATCTGCAGGATACTTCGGTGCATGCCTTTGTATCGTCGGGTATGAACTGGCAACTGCGTGCTTTTGTGCTGGCATTCTTTATCCCGGCCATGGTGCTGTTCTTTAAGAGATATAAGAAGATACCGCATATTACCCGCGAAGAAAATACATACAGCCGCGAATTCTGGATGTTCATTGGTTCGCTGGTATTGTTCCTGGCGGCCATTGCCATCATCATTCCCACTTCCTATCCGCTTATCAACAAAATCATAGGCACCAGCTTTGTTATTGGCGATGATGTGGAATTTGCCTATAACAGAATTCAGGTATTCGTGGCCGTTGTATTGGGCATACTTACCGCCGTTACACAATATTTCAAATACAAAGACACCCCCAAAGCCTTTTTCGGTAAACGGGTGCTGCTTCCTACCATCATTTCCCTGCTCATTTCAGTGGCTATTGGTATATGGGGAAATGTGAACTATGATAAATATGGCATTGGTTTCCTTGCGGCCATTCATCTTGCATTGTTTGCCGGTATTTATGCTATTGTAGCCAATGCAGGATATATCTGGACGGGACTGAACGGAAAGCTGAAGGCTGCCGGAGGTTCCGTAGCGCATATCGGATTTGGTATGATGCTGGTGGGTATGTTGTTGTCTTCTGCCAAAAAAGAAATACTCTCCATCAACCTGAACAACCCGCTCAATTTTGGTCCTGAAAGCGAGATCAAGGGCTATGAAAATCTTACCCTGTACCAGGGCATCCGCACCGATATGGGGAAATACTGGGTAACCTATGTAAGCGACAGTATAGTGAAAGATGGCAAAATGACGTACTTCCGCATTGACATGGAGGAGAAGCAGAGCGGTAAACAATTTACCTTATATCCCGACATCATCAGGGCCACCAAAGGGCAGGAGGGCTACTCCAACAATCCCGATGCAAAACATTACTGGAACAAAGACATCTTCATCTATGTAAATGCCGCCAGCAGTATTTCCGAAGGAAAGGACACTTCCGAATACAAGAAGTATGCGGTGAAATTAGGGGACACGCTGTTCTATTCTGCAGGTTATATCACCTTCGACAGCGTAACAGCCAACCCGCGGAACGAAAAATACCATTTCAAACCAACCGATACGGCCATTCAGGCCAATCTCACCATTACGGCCAGGGGCACCAGGACGTATACTGCCAAACCGGTTTTATATGTGCAGGACAATCAATCCAGGCATATAGCGGATACGGTGCATTCTGAAGGACTGGCGCTGTCGCTGCTGCGTGTGGTAGACAGCGAGCGGCTGGAGATCGGTGTAAAGGAATCTACCCGTATCACGCCGTATATAGCCCTGAAAGTGCTGCAGTTCCCGTTCATCCTCCTGCTCTGGATCGGTACGGTTATCATGATCGTGGGGCTGGTGATGAGCGTGGTGCGCAGGGCGCGTGCAGGGAAATCCTGATCACAGCCATATGAAATAAAGGGTTTTACGGATCAAATGAGATTTTTCTGTGTAGCCGTTCGCGCGCACAGACCCTGGTTGACGAATATTTTTTCCATTTTTTAACGGGCCCGGTTTGGGAAATGGGGGTACATTGCAGCTGCTGGCGGTATCAATAAGTGAATTATTCTTATTAATTTGTGTAGCGTGAACTGTATGACTGCGAGACCCAAAATATTACCCACCGTATTATTTGGCCTGATAGTGATTTGCTGCTCCCGTGCATCCTTCGCACAGGACAATCCTGTTCCTTTGCCTGAACTGGGACCTAACGACACGATAACGGTGCCGGCTATGCTGTATCAGCAACAGTATATGCCTGCCGCCATGCTGGAATGGGTATGGGTGCAGGCGCCCTATCCGAAGCACCTGCTGAAAAAGCGGCAGGAATGGACAAGGCTGCGCAATGCTGTGTATGTAACGTATCCCTATGCGCGCAAGGCGGGTATCATTTTGAATGAGATCAACGAGAAACTGCAGGGATTGACCAATAAGAAAGAACGAAAGAAATACCTCAAGTCGCGGGAAAAAGAACTGAAAAAAGAATTTGCTGATCCCCTCACCGAGCTTTCTGTATACCAGGGCAGGGTGCTGATGAAACTCATCAACCGGCAAACCGGTAACAACTGCTACGATATCATTAAGGAATACAAGGGCGGCTTCACTGCCCGCTTCTGGCAAACCGTTGCCTTCTTCTTCAACAGCAATCTGAAACAACCCTACGATCCCAACGGGGCTGAACAGGAAATGGAAGAAATTGTACAGGAAGTAGAACGCATGTACCGGCGGATGTAACGGATCACTTCTTCATCAGTTGTTCTTTCTTCTGCAAAATGCTGGTGGTGGAAAATCCTTCTATGATGGGATTGATAACCACGCGGCCGCCATGGGCGCGTACTTCTTTGGCGCCGGCAATCTGTTCTTCGGTATAATCACCGCCTTTTACCAGCACATCAGGTTGCAGGGCTTTGATCAGTTCCAGCGGCGTATCTTCTTCAAAGATCACTACCATATCAACCATCAGCAGCGAGGCCAGCACCAGCGCCCTGGAATCCTGGTCATTGATGGGACGGCCTTCTCCTTTCAGTCGTTTGGTGGAAGCATCGGAATTCAATCCCACAATAAGATAATCTGCTTCGGCAGCGGCCTGCGCCAGGGAGAAGATATGGCCACGGTGGATAATATCAAAGCAGCCATTGGTGAAGGCAATGGTCTTCCCCAGTATTCTCCATTGGTATACTGTCTGAAGCGCTTCCGGTAAGGAGAGAATCTTTGTTTCGATGATATCAGCCCTGCGCATGTGTTTTTCGTTTATTGATATACGGTAGTAGGAGCATGGCGACGAAACCGCTCAGCAACATCTGGAAAAATTGTACGCCCCACATCAGCCAGCCGAATGCAATGCCAAGCCCTTCCTTTAATCCGTACAGCGACAATGTTTCACCCACAAATATCGGGTAAACACCAATGGAACCGCCGGGTGTGGGTACAATCATCGCAAAGCTGCCGGTAGTCAATGCCGAGAGTGCTTCCTTAACGCCATAGCCGGTGGTTTCGCGCATGGCCAGGAAACCGATCTGCACGCTCAGCAGGTACATGGACCAGATAAAGATGGTATGGAAAATAAACCAGCCTTTATTCTTCAGGTATCGGATGCTGGTAATACCATGCCACACTCCTTTAAGAACGGCCTTGATTTTCCGGATGAGGCCTATATGGGCAAATTTCCTGAATACCAAAATGGCAGCAGCCACAATGAGTAGTATAACGGCGGCCAGTATGATGAGCCGGGTGCCTGTAAACAGCGCTTTCTTTCCATCGGCAAAATCGGCGAGCTTTTCACTCATGAACCCGCCAATCACATCCACCTGTGTAAAGAAGGTGATAGCCATCACTATGGCCAGGCACAACACATCGAAGGCGCGTTCGGCTACAATGGTGCCCACCAGTTTGTCTGCAGGCACTTTTTCATAACGGGCCAGGATGGTGCACTTGAGTACTTCGCCCAGGCGGGGAACGGCAAGGTTGGACATATAACCGATAAGCACGGCAAAATAAGTATTGCTCATGCTGGGTTTATACCCGAGCGGATCCATCAGGATCTTCCAGCGTACAGCGCGGCTGTAATGACTTAACAACAGGATAATGATCACCGGTACCACTACCCGGTAGTTGGCATTGCGGAATGCATTTTTGATATCGGCCCAGTCTTTATCCGGTATTTTGTGTAACGACCACCACACCAAAAAAATCCCAAGCCCAAGGAAGAAGAGGTATTGCAGCAGGCTGAGAACTTTCTTATTCATACATATACCGGAATAATGCGGCCAATAAATAGGGCAATCTTACAACGGAATGTTATAATTTATTACCCGTTTTGGGAAACACCAGTGACGGTTTGAAGGTCTTTGCTTTTTCGAAGTCCATGCGGGCATAGGAAAGAATGATGACGGTATCGCCCACTGCGCCCTGGCGTGCGGCCGGTCCGTTGAGACAGCAAACACCTGATCCTCTTTTCCCTTTGATAAGGTAGGTTTCGATCCTTGAACCGTTATTTACATTCACGATCTGGATCTTTTCATACTCAATCATATTCGCTGCCTCCATCAAATCCTCATCAAGGGTAAGGCTTCCAACATAGTTCAGATTTGCTTCCGTAATAACGACCCTGTGTATTTTCGATTTCAGTACTTCTATATCCATATCAGTAGTTCCTGATTTAGCATTTTAATAAAACGGGTGCAAGCTAAAAAAGTTTAAGTGAATTAGCTAATGTGCATATCTGCCCGGCTAACCACCAAATTATCAATCAGCCGCACCTCACCCAGCCAGGCAGCCACCAACGCTACCAGCGGTTGGGCGCCATCCCAGGAGGAGAGGAGTTCCAGCGTTTCGGCATGGGCTATCTCAACATAATCAACGGAAAAACCGGCAGCTTCCAGTTGTGCACGGGCATTTTGCTTCAGGCCTTCCAGGTTGCCGGGACGAAGCTGTTTTTTTATGTAAGTGAGTTGCTGACAGATGACCGGCGCTTTTTGGCGGTCCTCCGCGGACAAACGCAGGTTACGGCTGCTCATGGCCAGTCCGTCCGGTTCACGCAAGGTGGGGCAGCCAACAAATTCAATCGTTGATTGCATCAGCTGCAGCAAGCGCTTCACCACCATGCATTGCTGGTAATCTTTTAAACCCATGAACAATTGGTGCGGTTGCACCAGCTCCAGCAGGCGTTTCATTACCTGGCATACGCCCTGGAAATGCCCCGGACGGTATTTGCCTTCCAGCACGGTTTCGAGATAGCCGAGATCGTAGTGCTCCAGGTGGTCCATACCATGGGGGTATATCTCATTAACAGGCGGAAGAAAAAGAATATCCGTGCCGGCGGCTTCCAGCAGGGCAATATCCTTTTCGATCGTATTCGGGTATTTCTGAAAATCGGAAGCGTTGTTGAACTGGGTAGGATTAACGAATATGCTGCATACGGTAAGCTGCGTTTGCTGTCTGCAGGTTTCCACCAGCGCCAGGTGCCCCTGGTGCAGCGCCCCCATCGTAGGAACAAATCCGATCAATGTATTTGTAGTGCTGGCTTGCGCAATCAACCCGCGCAACAGGCGGGCTTCTTTGACAATTATCATTTGGCTTTTTTTAAGAGGCTTGCTGTGCCGGTCCCTGTACGGCGGCAGGAGAGGAAAGCCAGGGAAAGTTTCCCTGCAACAGGGCAGCCTTCCCTGGCTTTCGCCCGAAACTGAAATTCAGGAACCTCCGCACGCGCACAACCCCCTTTTCGGATAAATACCTTAACTTTGCACCCTAAATTTTTAAAAGTTAGCCACTAACCTAAAAATCTGAAATGATAAATCCGAAATACGAATGTTCGGATTTCGAATTTTTCTTTTCGGGCTTAATTCAATACTATCATAATGCTGACAAAGAAAAGAATTTTATTTATTGCTAACGAAATGTCCCCCTATCTTGAGCTGACAGAATTTAGTGAAACAGTAAACAGGTTGGCAATAAAAGCAAATGAAAACGGGTA
>Ga0164243_10001420_pt1 | contig 40535 bp, 34 predicted proteins | sample OricompcompostOP_FD_108781 | JGI IMG/M metagenome (GOLD analysis project Ga0164243, IMG submission 108781) | Organic Plus compost microbial communities from Emeryville, California, USA - Original compost - Organic plus compost (OP) | ecosystem: Engineered > Solid waste > Mixed feedstock >... | reverse complement strand
GGGCGCTGCAGCTTCGCGCGCACCGGCGGCGGCAGCATCGCCATCACCGCCTCGTCGTCGCGGTTGAGCACCATCAGGCCGCGCTCGCGGAAGATGCGCGCCTTGGCCGCCGCATACGCCGCCATGTCGCCATGCCAGTCCAGGTGGTCCTGCGTGATGTTGAGCGCCGTGGCGGCCGTCGGCTCGAAGCCGCGCACGCCGTCGAGCTGGAAGCTGGACAGCTCCAGCACCCATGCCTGCGGCAGGTCGCCCGCGTCCATCCGCTCGGCCAGCGTGTCGAGCAGGCTGGGGCCGATGTTGCCGGCCACGGCCACCGTGCGCCCGGCCCGCTCGACCAGCAGGCCGGTGAGCGAGGTGACGGTGGTCTTGCCGTTGGTGCCGGTGACGGCGAGCACGGCGGGGCGGTAGCCGGTTTCGGCCGGCGGCGGGGCGATGACGGGCGCGGGCGCCTCGTCGTCGGATGCGGGGGCGGGTTCGGCGGCGGCCGGGGCCTCCTCGGCCTGCGCTTCGGCCGGTGCCTCGGCCTCCGGAACTTCGTCGGCCTGCGGCGTCTCGTCGGCCTCGCGCAGATCGGCCAGCGCCTGCACGAACAGGTCCAGCTCGCCGCCCACCGGCAGCCCGATGGCGCGCGCCGCGTCGGCCACCGGCGCGATGGCGGCCGGCGACAGGCCGGGCGAGCGGTACACGGCGCGGATCGGCGTGCCTTCGACCAGCGCCGCGCTGAACGGGCCGCCGACGAACTTCACCTGCGGCAACTGCTCGCGCAGCACGGCCAACTGCGGCGGCGCCTCGCGCGTGTCGGCCACCGTCACCTGCGCGCCGTGGCGCGCGCACCAGCGCGCCATCGCCAGCCCGGACGCGCCGAGGCCGAGGACGAGGACGTGCAGATCCTGGAGGTGCTTCATCGCCGGTTCACCTCAGCTTCAGGGTGGACAGCCCCACCAGGCACAGCAGCATGGTGATGATCCAGAAGCGCACCACCACCTGGGTCTCGCGCCAGCCGCTCTTCTCGAAGTGATGGTGCAAGGGTGCCATCTTCAGCACGCGCCGGCCCTCGCCATAGCGTTTCTTCGTGTATTTGAAGTAGCTGACCTGTGCCATCACCGAGATGGCCTCGACCACGAAGATGCCGCCCATCACGAAGAACACGATCTCCTGGCGCACGATGACGGCCACCGTGCCCAGCGCGCCGCCCAGCGCCAGCGCGCCCACGTCGCCCATGAAGACCTGCGCCGGGTGCGTGTTGAACCACAGGAAGGCCAGGCCCGCGCCCGCCATCGCGGAGCAGAACACCAGCAGCTCGCCCGAGCCGGGAATGTGCGGGAACAGCAGGTACTTGCTGTAGACGGCGCTGCCGGTGACGTAGGCGAACACGCCCAGCGCCGAGCCGACCATCACCACCGGCATGATGGCCAGCCCGTCCAGCCCGTCGGTGAGGTTGACCGCGTTGCTGGCGCCGACGATGACCAGGTAGGTCAGGATCACGAAGCCGATGCCGCCCAGCGGATAGCTGATCTCCTTGAAGAAGGGCAGCAGCAGGTGCGTCTTGGGCGGGAAGTCCATGTCGAAGCCGGAACTCACCCAGTTGACGAACAGCTCCAGCACGCGGCCGTTGGAGCTTTCGGAAATGGCGAACAGCAGGTAGAAGGCCGCTATCAGCCCGATCAGCGACTGCCAGAAGTACTTCTCGCGCGAGCGCATGCCCTCCGGGTCCTTGTTGACGACCTTGCGCCAGTCGTCCACCCAGCCGATGGCGCCGAAGCCCAGCGTGACCCACAGCACGACCCACACAAAGCGGTTCGACAGGTCGAACCACAGCAGCGTGGCCAGCGCGATCGAGAACAGCACCAGCACGCCGCCCATGGTGGGCGTGCCGCTCTTGGAGAGGTGCGTCTCCATCGCGTAGCCGCGCACCGGCTGGCCGATCTTCAGCGCCGTCAGGCGGCCGATCACCCAGGGGCCCGCGGCCAGGCCGAACAGCAGCGCGGTCACCGCCGCCATCAGCGCGCGGAAGGTCAGGTACTGGAACACGCGCAGGAAGCCCAGCTCCGGCGAGAGGGTCTGCAACCATTGGGTCAGGCTCAGCAGCATGCGCGCGCGCCGGGTTCATGCACCATGGCCGGCCTCCTCGTTGTCGTCGTTGTCGCGGGCGGGCGCGAGCGCCGCCTCGACGGCCTGCACCACGCGCTCCATCCGCATGAACCGCGAGCCCTTGACCAGCACGCTGCCCCACGCGGGCAGCTGCTCGCGCACCGCGGCGTTGAGCGCATCGATGTCGGCGAAGTGGCGGCCCTCGCGGCCGAAGGCGGCGATGGCATGCGCGCAGGCCTCGCCCAGCCCGTACACCGCGTCGATGCCGCGCCGGCGCGCCCACTCGCCCACCTCGGCATGGAACTGCGGGCCCTGGTCGCCGACCTCGCCCATGTCGCCCAGCACCAGCAGGCGCGGGCCCGGCAGTTCGGCCAGCACGTCGATGGCGGCGCGTGCGGAATCGGGGTTGGCGTTGTAGCTGTCGTCCACCAGCGTCAGCGGCGCGGCGCCGGCGCGCGCCACCAGCCGGCTGCGCGAGCGGCCCTTGACCGGCTCGAAGGCCGCCAGGCCGCGCGCGATCTCGTCCAGCGACACGCCCGCCGCCAGCGCGCAGGCGGTGGCCGCCAGCGCGTTGTGCAGGTTGTGGCGGCCCGCGATGTGCAGGTGCGTCGCCAGCGGCCCCAGCGGCGTGCGGATCTCCAGCGCCCACGCCTCGCCCTGCCAGTGCGCCTCGCCCAGCGCGATGTCGGCATCGGCCGAGGTGCCGAAGCGGATGCAGCGGCGCCCGGCCTCCTCACGCGCCATCGATTTCCACAGCTCGCTGTAGTCGTCGCCGGCCGGGAAGATCGCGGTGCCCTGCGGCGGCAGCGCAGCGAACACGCTGCCGTTCTCGCGCGCCACCGCCTCCACCGTGGCCATGAATTCCTGGTGCTCGCGCTGTGCGTTGTTCACCAGCGCCACCGTGGGCTGCGCGATGGCGGCCAGCCGCGCGATCTCGCCGGGGTGGTTCATGCCCAGCTCGACCACCGCCAGGCGGTGCTCGGGCCGCAGGCGCATCAGCGTCAGCGGCAGGCCGACCTCGTTGTTGAAGTTGCCTTCGGTGGCCAGCGCGCGCGCGCCGGCCGAGGTGCGCAGGATCGCCGCGATCATCTGCGTCACCGTCGTCTTGCCATTGCTGCCGGTGACGGCGATCAGCGGCAGTTCGAACTGCATCCGCCAGCCGTGCGCGATGGCGCCGAGCGCGGCCAGCGTGTCGGGCACCTCCAGACCGGGCAGGCCGGCCTGTGCCAGCCCGGCCTGCGCCACGGCCGCCACGGCGCCGTGCGCGCGCGCCTGGGGCAGGAAGGCATGGCCGTCGAAGCGCTCGCCCTTCAGGGCCACGAACAGGTCGCCGGCGGCGAGGCTACGGCTGTCGGTGTGGACGCGGGCGACCGGCGTGGCGCCGTCGCCCACCAGGCGAGCGCCGGGCACCCAGGCCAACGCCTGCTGCAGGGTGAAGAGCATCGTGCCGGTCATGCTGCGCTCCTGGCGCGCAGCGCCGCTTCGGCGTGCACGCGGTCGGAGAAGGGCTGGCGCCGGCCGGCGATCTCCTGCCAGGCCTCGTGGCCCTTGCCCGCGATCAGCACCACGTCGGCCGTGTCGGCCTCGGCGATCGTCTCGGCGATGGCCGCTGCGCGGTCGACCTGCACGCGGGCCGCCTCCGGCCGTGCCAGGCCGCGCAGGATCTGGCTCAGGATCCGATCGGGCGACTCGCCGCGCGGGTTGTCGCTGGTGAGCACTACCACGTCGGCGCGCGCCTCGGCCACGGCGCCCATCATCGGGCGCTTGAGCGGGTCGCGGTCGCCGCCGCAGCCGAAGACGCACCACAGCCGCCCGCCGCGCTGCGCCGCGAAGGCGCGCAGGCCGGCCAGCGCCTTGTCCAGCGCGTCGGGCGTGTGAGCGTAGTCGATCACGGCCAGCGGCGCGTGCTGGCCGCCCCCGGGAAGACGCTGGGCCGCTCCCGAGTCTTCCTGCTCCCCTTGGGGGACGAAGCCGGCGTGCCGGCTTCCGGGAGCTGTCACGATTTCCATGCGGCCGGGCACGCTGCCCAGGTCGCGGCAGGCAGCCACGGCCGCTTCCAGCGACAGGCCCAGCGCCCGCAGCGTGCCGATGACCCCCAGCAGGTTCGCCACGTTGTAGTCGCCGATCAGGCCGGTGGCCAGGCGCACCGGCGCCATGCCGTCCTCCACCACGGTGAAGGCCAGCCCCTGCCCGCCGTGGCCGACGTCGCGCGCCTCGAGCCGCGCGCCGTGGCCGGCGGACGAGAGCGTCCAGATGTCCAGGCCCGGTGCCGCGCCGGCGTCCAGCAGGTCCTTCACCAGGGCGGCGCCCTTCACGTCGTCGATGTTGACCACCGCCGCGCGCAGGCCCGGCCAGCGGAACAGTTCCGCCTTGGCCTGCCAGTAGGCCTCCATGCTGCCGTGGTAGTCCAGGTGGTCCTGCGTGAAGTTGGTGAACACGGCCACCGCGATGCGCGTGCCGTCCAGCCGCCGCTCGGCCAGGCCGATGGAGGAGGCCTCGATGGCGCAGGCGCCGAAGCCGGCGCGCACGAAGTGGCGCAGCGCCCGCTGCAGCATGACGGGGTCGGGCGTGGTCAGGCCGGTGTATTCCAGCGCCGGCGGCACGCCCATGCCGAGGGTGCCGACGACGGCGCAGGGCGAGGGCCCCGCGCCCGTGCAGGCGGTGAGCGCCTGCGCCAGCCACCAGGCGGTCGAGGTCTTGCCGTTGGTGCCGGTGACGGCCAGCACGTCCAGCGCATGCGAGGGCTGCTCGTAGTAGGCGGCGGCGATCGGGCCGGTGGCGGCCTTCAGGCCGGCATAGGCGGCGACGGACGCGCCGCCGGCGCCGCCCTCCCGCGCGAAGCCGAAGGCGTCCGCGCCCTCGTGCTCCACCAGGCAGGCGGCCGCCCCCTGCGCCAGCGCCGCGCCGACGAACTGCCGCCCGTCGACGGCCGCGCCCGGCCAGGCGATGAAGCCGTCGCCGCGGCCGACGCGGCGGCTGTCGGCGAACAGGTCGCCCTGCACGCGCTGGTGTAGCCAGCGCGCGGCCTCGTCGGGGCTGCGGAGCATCTGCAGGGCCATCAGAAGCTCTCCTCCACGCCCTCGGTCACGACCAGGGGCTTGACGGCCAGGTCCGGCGGCACGTTCATCATGCGCAGCGTCTGCTGCACCACCTCGCTGAACACCGGCGCCGCCACCGCGCCGCCGTAGTACTGGCCGGCACTGGGCTCGTCGATCATCACCGCCACGATGATGCGCGGCTTGTCGATCGGCGCCATGCCGGTGAACCAGGCGCGGTACTTGTTGCTGGCGTAGCCCTTGCCCACCTGCTTGTGGGCCGTGCCGGACTTGCCGCCGACCGAGTAGCCCACCGTCTGCGCGCGCTGGCCGGTGCCGCCGGGGCCGGCGGCCATCTGCAGCATCTTGCGCACGGCGCGCGCGTTCTCGGCCGAGAACACCTTCACCCCCACCGCCGGCTCGCTGCTCTTGAGGATGGTGGCCGGGATGACGCGGCCGTCGTGCGCGAAGGCGGTGTACGAGTGCGCCATCTGGAACAGCGAGGCCGACAGGCCGTAGCCGTAGGACATGGTGGCCTGCTCCACCGGCTTCCACGTCTTCCAGGGGCGCAGCCGGCCGCTGACGGCGCCGGGGAAGGCGATCTGCGGCTTCTGCCCGTAGCCCAGCGCGGTGTAGACGTCCCACATCTCGTGCGGGCTCATCTTCTGCGCGATCTTCAGCGCGCCCACGTTGCTGGACTTCTGGATCACGCCCTCCACCGTGAGCGCGCCGTAGTTGTGCGTGTCGCGGATGGTGAAGCCGCCGAGCTGGTAGCGCCCGGGCGAGGTGTCGATGACGGTCTGCGGCCTGATGCGGCCCGCCTCCATCGCCATCGCCACGGTGATGGGCTTCATGGTCGAGCCGGGCTCGAAGGTGTCGGTGAGGGCGCGGTTGCGCAGTTGCTCGCCGGTGAGGTTCTGGCGCCTGTCGGGCGAGTAGCTGGGGTAGTTGGCCAGCGCCAGCACCTCGCCGGTGACGGCGTCGAGCACCACCACGCTGCCCGCCCTGGCTTTGTTGGCGGTGACGGCGTCGCGCAGTTTCTGGTAGGCGAAGAACTGCACCTTGCTGTCGATCGCGAGCTGGATGTCCTTGCCGTCCACCGGCGGCACCACCTCGCCCACGCCCTCGATCACGCGGCCGAGGCGGTCCTTGATGACGCGCTGCGAGCCGGGCTGGCCGGCCAGCGCCTTGTCGAAGGCCAGCTCGATGCCTTCCTGGCCGTGGTCCTCCACGTTGGTGAAGCCCACCACGTGCGCGGCCGCCTCGCCCTCGGGGTACTGGCGCTTGTACTCGCGCGTCTGGTGCAGGCCCTTGATGTTCAGCGCCGCGATCTGCTTGGCGATGGGCTCGTCCACCTGGCGCTGGATCCACACGAAGGTCTTGTCCTCGTCGGCGAGCTTCTTGTCCAGGTCCTTGGGCGCCATGCCCAGCAGCTTGGCCACCTGGCGCAGCCTGGCCTTGGTGTCCGGATCGTCGCGCTCGATGTCCTCGGGAATCGCCCAGATGCTGGGCGCGATGACGCTGGAGGCGAGGATCAGCCCGTTGCGGTCGAGGATGCGGCCCCGGTTGGCCGGCAGCGCCAGCGTGCGCTCGAAGCGCACCGTGCCCTGGCGCAGGAAGAAGTCGTTGCCGATCACCTGCACGTACACCGCGCGCCCGGCCAGCACCACGAAGCCCAGCGCGATGCTGGCGACGATGAACTTGCTGCGCCAGACCGGCGTCTTGCTCGCCAGCAGGGGGCTGGTGGTGTAGCGCACGCTGCGGCTGGTGCTCATCGCCCGCTCCTGCCGGTTGCCGCGCCGGCGCGGCCGGCGACTGCCGCCGCGGCGGCCTGGCGCGCGGCCTCTTCCGGCGGCAGCGGGGCGACGCCCGGGATCACCGTACCGTCGGCGCGCACGTACTGGGTGATGGCCGGCGTGGTGGTGCGCATCCTGAGCTGCTCCTTGGCCAGCTTCTCGATGCGCAGCGGCGTGGCCTGGGCCCGCTTGTCCACCTGCAGCCGCTCGAACTCCGTCTCCAGCGTGCGCGCCTCGCTCTGCGCCCGGTACAGCTGCGTGTAGAGCTGGCGCGAACGGTACTGGGTGTGCACCAGCACCATGGCCGTGACGATCACGGCCAGCAGCAGGAAGAGGTTCAGGCGCGTGATCAAGCCGCCACCTCCGTGCGTTCGGCCACGCGCAGGATCGCGCTGCGCGCGCGCGGATTGGCCGCCACCTCGGCCGCCGACGGGCGCACGCGCCCGAGCGCGCGCAGCTTCATCGCCTTGGGCGCGGCGAAGGGCGCGCGGCGGTCGAACACCTCGCGCGAATGGGCGGCGATGAACTGCTTGACGATGCGGTCTTCCAGCGAGTGGAAGCTGATCACCGCCAGCCGGCCTCCGGGTTGCAGCACGTTCAGGCTCGCTCCTAGCGCCTGTTGCAGCTCTTCAAGCTCGGCGTTGACGTGAATCCGAAGAGCCTGAAATGTGCGCGTTGCAGGGTTCTGGCCCGGCTCGCGGGTTTTGACCGCGCCAGCCACGAGCTCGGCCAGCTCGGCGGTGGTTGAAACTGGGCCCCGTTCCTGTCGGCGAGCAGCAATCGCCTTTGCAATCTGAACAGCAAACCGTTCTTCGCCATAGTCACGAATCACCTCTGCAATCTGCTGTGTGTCGGCCGTCGCCAGCCACTCGGCCGCGCTCTGGCCGCGCGTGGTGTCCATGCGCATGTCGAGGGGGCCGTCGAAACGAAAAGAAAAACCCCGTGCGGGGTCGTCGATCTGGGGGGAGCTGACGCCGAGATCCATGAGGATCCCGGCCACGCTGCCCGGGGGCAGCGCTCCCAGCCCCGTGAAGCCTTCGTGCCGGATGGCAAAGCGCGCATCGGCGATGCGCCCCGCTTCCGCCACCGCCTCCGGGTCCTTGTCGAAGGCGATCAGCCGGCCCTGCGGCCCCAGTTGCTCCAGGATGCGGCGCGCGTGGCCGCCGCGCCCGAAGGTCGCGTCCACGAAGGTGCCGCCGGGCGCCGCAGCCCCACCCAGCAGGGCGTCGACGGCTTCCTGCAGCAGCACCGTGGTGTGGACGAGGGGCGTATTCAAGCGGCCGCCCCATCAGAAGGCCAGGTCCTGCAGCGACTGGGGATCCATGGCGGCCAGCGCCTCGGCCTCCTTGGCGTCGTGCGTGGCCTTGTCCCACAGCTCGAAGTGGCTGCCCATGCCCAGCAACAGGGTCTCGCGCTGGATGCCGGCGGCGGCCCGCAGCTCGGGCGACACCAGCACGCGTCCGGTGCCGTCCATGTCCACGTCCATGGCGTTGCCGAGGAACAGGCGCTTGTACCACTGCGCGTTCATGGGCAGCGCGGCGATCTTCTCGCGGAATTGCTCCCACGCGGGGCGCGGGAAGATCATCAGGCAGCCGTGGGGGTGGCGGGTGATCGTGAGCTGGCCGCCGGCCGTCGCCAGCAGGACGTCGCGATGCCGGGTCGGCACCGACAACCGCCCCTTGGCATCCAGACTCAGCGATGAAGCGCCCTGAAACACGACCCCGAAACCCCGATTCGGCAGTTGTCGGGGCGTGAAGGCGAGGCTGCCGTCACTTTTTCCCACTTAACTGCACTTTTTTGCACTGTAGCAGGAAAGGATGGGCGCGCAACGCGGCACGTCGCTATTTTTTGTAATGGAATCAACGACTTAGCGAGGCAATCTGCGAAGCAAATCACCTCGAAAGTCGTTTAGAAGTAAGCACTTAGCGAGAGCACTGAAAGTGCTTCGTGAAGCGTGGGCGCCGCCCGCACCTCGCCTCAGAGGATGAAACGGGAAAGGTCCTCGTCGTGACTTAGTGCCGCCAGCCGCGCGTCCACGTAGGCGGCGTCGATGCGCACGGTCTGCCCTTCCAGCTTCGCGGCGTCGAAGCTCACCTCGTCGAGCAACCGCTCCATCACGGTCGACAGGCGCCGGGCGCCGATGTTCTCGGTGCGCTCGTTGACCTCGAAGGCGATGGTGGCCAGCCGGGTGATGCCGTCGGGCGTGAATTCCAGCGTCACGCCCTCGGTGCCCAGCAGCGCCTGGTACTGCTTGACCAGCGAGGCGCGCGTCTGCGTGAGGATGCTCTCGAAGTCCGCCACCGAGAGCGATTGCAGTTCCACGCGGATCGGGAAGCGCCCCTGCAGCTCGGCGATCAGGTCGCTGGGCTTGCTCATGTGGAAGGCGCCGCTGGCGATGAACAGGATGTGGTCGGTGCGCACCACGCCGTACTTGGTCGTGACGGCCGTGCCCTCCACCAGCGGCAGCAAGTCGCGCTGCACGCCCTGGCGCGACACGTCGGCCCCCTGCGCCTCGCTGCGCGTGGCTACCTTGTCGATCTCGTCGATGAAGACGATGCCGTTCTGCTCGGCGTTGGCGATGGCCTGAGCGCGCACCTCCTCCTCGTTGAGCAGCTTGCCCGCCTCCTCGTCGGTGAGCAGGCGCATCGCCTCGGCGATGCGCAGCTTGCGCGCCTTGCGCCGGCCGCCGCCGAGCTGGCTGAACATGCCGCGCAGCTGCTCGGTCATCTCCTCCATGCCGGCGGGGCCCATGATCTCCAGCGGCGCGCGCTGCTCGGCCACTTCGATCTCGATCTCCTTGTCGTCGAGCTGCCCCTCGCGCAGCTTCTTGCGGAAGGCCTGGCGGGTGGCGTTGCCGCTGTCGCCCTGCGCCGAGCCGTCGGCGCCGCGGGCGCCGGGCAGCAGCGCGTCGAGGACGCGCTCCTCGGCCGCGTCCTCGGCGCGCATGCGCACCTTGGCGGCCTCGGCCTCGCGCGTCTGCTTGACGGCCACCTCGGCCAGGTCGCGGACGATGGAATCCACGTCCTTGCCGACGTAGCCCACCTCGGTGAACTTGGTGGCCTCCACCTTGACGAAGGGCGCGTCGGCCAGCCGGGCCAGGCGGCGCGCGATCTCGGTCTTGCCCACGCCGGTGGGGCCGATCATCAGGATGTTCTTGGGCGTGATCTCGCCGCGCAGCTTCTCGTCCACCTGCTGGCGGCGCCAGCGGTTGCGCAGGGCGATGGCGACGGCGCGCTTGGCATCGCGCTGGCCGACGATGTGGTTGTCGAGTTCGGAGACGATTTCCTGCGGTGTCATGGACATGGTGTGTTCGACTCTGTGAGGGCTGGATGGACAGGCATTCGCCAGGGCATCCGCGGAACTGGCTCTGCCAGGCCGCTGGGTGCGCCCCCTTTCGCGCAGCAGAAGGGGGGTTGGCGGAGCGCGCAGCGCGCAGACTGGGGGGATGCGCTCTTCAGAGCGTTTCAATCGTGTGGTGCATGTTGGTGTAGATGCACAACTGCCCCGCGATCTCCAGGGACTTGCGCACGATGTCCGCGGCCGGCAGCTCGGTGTTGTCGAGCAGCGCCTTGGCGGCGGCATGGGCGTAGGCGCCGCCCGAGCCGATGGCGACGATGCCCTGCTCCGGCTCCAGCACGTCGCCGTTGCCGGTGATGATGAGCGAGGTGGTGGCGTCGGCCACGGCCAGCATCGCCTCCAGGCGGCGCAGCACGCGGTCGGTGCGCCAGTCCTTGGTCAGCTCGATGGCGGCGCGGGCCAGTTGGCCCTGGTGTTTCTCCAGCTTGGCCTCGAAGCGCTCGAACAGCGTGAAGGCGTCGGCGGTGGCGCCGGCGAAGCCGGCCAGCACCTTGCCGTGGTGCAGCGTGCGCACCTTGCGCGCCGAACCCTTGATGACGATGTTGCCCAGCGTGACCTGGCCGTCGCCGCCGATGGCGACCTGGTCGCCCTGCGGGGTGGCGCGGCGCACGCTGACGATGGTGGTGCCGTGAAATTGTTCCATCGGAGCATGATGGGGCCGGAACGCCCCGATGCAAGGCCCGCGGCGCACGGCCCGTGGGGTGCGGCGGTCAGTGGCGCGGCGTCACCACGGCATGGTCGGCGATGCCGGCCACGCCGAGGAAGGCCGCCAGCAGGCGATGGACGTCGACGAACTCGATGCGGCGCCCCCTGGCGTCGTAGGCCTTCACCCAGTTCAGCAGGCTGCCCGCGGCGGCGACGTCCACGCGCAGCAGCGAGGCGCACGACACCACCGGCGCATCGGCGCCCGCCAGCTCGGCGTCCAGCCGCTGGCAGGTCGCACCCAGGTCGCCGGCGAGTTCGCCCGAGAGTTGCCCGGGCAGAACCTCGGGCCCGGTGGCGTCGCCTGCCAGGCGCAACCCGCCCGGCCGGCTCGCGCGCGGCGCGTCCAGCGAGGCATAGCTGCCTGCCGGGTCGCGCCATGCCGGCGGCGCCACCTCGTAGGTGATGCAGTAGTTCAGCGCCACCAGCTCGAAGTCGTCGGGCAGGTTCATCACCCGCAGCACCGACAGGTAGAGCTGCCACCAGGCCAGGTCGGTGCCGCGCACCGTCAGCGGCGTGGCCTCGGCCAGCACGGCGACCAGCCGCTCGGCGCCGGCGAAGCGCAGTTGCACCGGCGCATCGGCCCAGTGCGCGAACAGCGTGCCCAGCGGGGCGACCGCGTCGCCGTCGATGCCGCGCAGGAGCCGCCAGTCCAGCCGCCACACCGCGCCGGCCTGCGACAGGGCCCGCGTGAGCTGCAGCAGACCCTCGCGGCCCAGCTGCTCGGGCGCGTACCAGTCGACCGTGCCCTCGTCCGCGCCCTGCTGCTGGCTGTGGTGCGCCAGCAGGCGCAGCGACATCCATTCCGGCGCGGGCCGCTTGAAGCGCTGCGCGTAGCGCGTGCTGTTGGCGGCGAACTTCTCGGCGTCGCCCGTGGCCCGGTACAGGTCGAGCAGCGCGCGCCAGGTCTCGTCGTCGTCGGCATGGCTGCCGCTGCCGGCCACGGCCTGCAGCAGCAGGCCCTCGGCCCCGGCGTCGTCGCCCTGGGCGAAGCGCAGCGCCGCCTCCTGCGCCGGGGTGTCGCACGTCAGCCGGGACGCATCCAGCGCATGGGCATGGGCGGGCACGGCGGCGACGGCCTCGCCGCCCTCGCCCTCGTCCAGCGGCGGCGCGCCGGGCGCGGTGTCGGCATAGGCGCGGGCATGCTGGGCCGCCAGCGGGTCCGGCTGCGAGGCGCCGGCCGCGGCAGCCTCGCCGCCGGCGCGGCCCTTCCACCACTGCTGCGACATCTGCTCCTCGATCTCGTCGATCTTCTTGAGCGTGAGGGCGCGGCCGTCGGTCTTGCCGGAACTGTTGAGCTGGAACGAGGACGGCGTGCCGCCCTCGCGCGTGCCCGCGGCCTCGCGCTGGCGCAGCTTGCGCAGCATGTCGAACTCGCGGCGGCGCACGAAGTCGTTGCGCTGCCGGCGCTCGATCATCTCCTTGAGCGCCTCGCGGCTGTAGCCGGTGTCGGGCGCTGCGGCGCCGCCGCCCTCGGGCGCGTCCAGATCCGACCAATCCTTGAGCGGATTGCGGACGAACTTGGCCACCTTGGACAGCAGCCGGTTGCCTTCTTCCCTGGCCATGCGCGCGTGATCGGAAGCGGAAGCCGCGCCGTTCAGTCTCCGAACATCTTCTGCTTGAGCTCGCGGCGCTGCTGCGCCTCCAGCGACAGCGTGGCGGTGGGCCGCGCCAGCAGCCGGCCGACGCCGATCGGCTCGCCGGTCTCGTCGCAGTAGCCGTAGTCGCCGGCGTCGATGCGGGCGATGGACTGCTCGATCTTCTTGAGCAGCTTGCGCTCGCGGTCGCGGGTGCGCAGCTCCAGCGCGTGCTCTTCCTCGATGGTGGCGCGGTCGGCGGGATCGGGCACGACGACGGTGTCCTCGCGCAGGTGCTCGGTGGTCTCGCCCGCGTTCTCGAGGATGCCCTTCTTGAGCATGAGCAGCTTGTGGCGGAAGAAGGCCATCTGCTTCTCGTTCATGTACTCGCCGTCGGGCATGGCGATGACCTCGGCGTCGGAGAGCTCCTCGGCCGGTTTGGTCTTCCAGTTGTTGGCGAGCTTGGGGTCTTTCTTGATGGCCACGGGCGGCGGGGAAACGAGTGCAGTGGACATGGTCTGTGAGAAGCTGGCCTTGGCGGCGGTCGAGGCCACCGCCTGCGGCATGGAGGGAACGGTCAGTTGCGCCAGCCGCGCCGAGGCGCGGGCGCGGGGCACGGGCGCATCGGCAGCGGGCGCGGCGGCCGGCGCCGGGGCGGGGGCGGCCGTGGGCGCCGCGGCCGTCTTGCGCGCAGGCGCCGCCTTGGCGGCGGCGGGCGCGGGGGAAGCCTTGACGGCGGATTTCTTCACGGTCGCAGGCTCCTGGGTCTGGCTGGATCGCGCTTTCACGGGGTGGTCTCCTCCCAAGGGCACTGGTGGGGGCCCGAGGGGCCGCTGCCGCCGGTGCGCAAGGCCCCGGTGGCGGCTGATGGTTATACCGCCGAAACCGGGAGGCCGGGCGCATGCCGGACGTTGCCGGAACACCGGCCCGGCAGCGGGGTGCGGCCGGGGGGGTCCCGAACAGGCGCGCGATTGTATAGAGAATGGCCCGCCGTGCACGCGGGCCGGCCATGCCTCAGCGGCGGCGCGTCAAACGAGACACTGGTCCAGGCCCTGCTCCAGGATGTCGCGCGGCAGGTCGATGCCGATGAAGACCATGCGGCTGATGCGCGGCTCGCCCTCGGTCCACTCGGGGCCCAGGTCGCTGCCCATGAGCTGGTGCACGCCCTGGAAGATCACCTTGCGCGCCGTGCCCTTCATGTCGAGCACGCCCTTGTAGCGCAGCATGCGCGGGCCGTAGATGTTGACGACGGCGCCCAGGAAGTCCTCCAGCCGGGCGGGGTCGAAGGGGCGGTCGGCCTTGTAGACGAAGCTCTTGACGTCGTCGTCGTGATGGTGGTGGTGGCCATGCCCGTGCTCGTGCTGGTGCGAGGGGTGGTCGCAGTGCTCGCCGTGCGCATGGTCGTGGTCATGGTGGTGGTGCTCGTCTTCCTTGAGGAAGTCGGGGTCGATGTCCAGCTTGGCGTTGAGGTTGAAGCCGCGCAGGTCGAACACCTTGGCGAGCGGCACCTCGCCGAAGTGCACCTTCTCGATCGGCGCGCGCGGGTTCATGTGCTTGAGGCGATGGATCAGCGCGTCGGCCTCCTCCTCGCTCACCAGGTCGGTCTTGCTGACGAAGATCTGGTCGGCGAAGCCCACCTGGCGGCGCGCCTCCTGCCGGTCGTTGAGCTGCTGGGCGGCGTGCTTGGCGTCCACCAGGGTCAGGATGGAGTCCAGCAGATAGCTCTCGGCGATCTCGTCGTCCATGAAGAAGGTCTGCGCCACCGGGCCGGGGTCGGCCAGGCCCGTGGTCTCGATCACCACGCGCTCGAAGTCCAGCAGGCCCTTGCGCTTCTTGGCAGCCAGCAGTTGCAGCGTCTCGCGCAGGTCCTCGCGGATGGTGCAGCAGATGCAGCCGTTGCTCATCTGGACGATCTGCTCCTTGGACTCGGTGACGAGGATGTCCGAGTCGATGTTCTCCTCGCCGAACTCGTTCTCGATCACGGCGATCTTCTGGCCGTGGGCCTCGGTCAGCACCCGCTTGAGCAGCGTGGTCTTGCCCGAGCCGAGGAAGCCGGTGAGGATGGTGGCGGGGATGAGGGCCATGGGAGATGCTCCGGGGATCTGCGGGGAAAGGGCGGAAAGTTTAGGCCCGCCGCCGCTGCCCTGCCGGCGCGCGGTTTCTCCGCCGCCGGCCGGCTGGCTACTTGCGCACCACCACCAGCCCCTTGAGGTATTCGCCCTCGGGGAACTCGATGGTCATCGGGTGGTCGGGCGCGGCACCCAGGCGCTCGGCGATGTAGCCGTCCACCCCGGCGTCGATGCCGGCGGAGGCCACGATCTTGTGGAACAGGTCGGCCGAGATGCCGCCCGAGCACGAGAAGGTCAGCAGCACGCCGCCCGGCGGCAGCAGCTTGAAGGCCAGGCGGTTGATGTCCTTGTAGGCGCGGGCGGCGCGCTCGGCATGGGCGACGGTGGGCGCGAACTTGGGCGGGTCGAGCACGATGGCGTCGAAGCGCCGGCCCTCGTCGATGAAGCGGCGCAGGGTGGCGTTGACGTCGGCATCGAGGAATTCCGCCTTCGCGCCCGCCAGGCCGTTGAGGCCCAGGTGCGCCTCGGCCCGATCCAGCGCCGGGCGCGAGGAATCGACCGAGACCAGTTCCGCGCCCTCGAGCGCGCCCGCCGCCGCCAACCCGTGGGCCGCCGCGACGGTGAAGCCGCCGGTGTAGCAGTAGCAGTTCAGCACGCTGCGGAAGTGCCGCAGCCGGGCCAGTTCCGAGAAGCGGCGGCGGCTGTCGCGCTGGTCGAGGTAGAAGCCGGTCTTGTGGCCGGTGGCGACGTCCAGCGTCAGGCGCCAGCCGTGCTCACGGATCGCCAGTTCGGTGGCGCCGTTGCCGCGCAGCCAGCCGGTGACCGGCGGCAGCCCCTCGCGCTCGCGGCCGCTGGCGTCGGAGCGTTCGTAGAGCCGGTCCAGCCCGGTGGCTGCGAGCAGCGCGTCGGCCAGCGCGCCCTTCCAGCGCTCGGCGCCGGCCGAGAGGAACTGCGCCGCCAGCGTGTCGCCATAACGGTCCACGATCAGGCCCGGCAGCCCGTCGGCCTCGCCGTGCACCAGCCGCACGCCGTCGCTGTCGATGCCGAACAGCGCCCGGGCCTGCACGGCGCGGGCCACCCGCCCCGCCAGGAAGGCGGCGTCGATGCGCTGCACCTCGTCGAAGCTCCAGGCCCGCGCGCGGATCTTCGAGTGCGGGCTGCACGCCGCCCAGGCCAGGAAGCGGCCGTCGTGCGATTCGACGCGCACCGTCTCGCCCGGGTCGCCGCCGCCCTTGGCGATGGCGGCATCGAACACCCACGGGTGGCGGCGCAGCAGCGAGCGCTCCTTGCCGGGCTTCAGGCGCAGGGTCTTCATCTTCAGCGCCGCCCGGCCGCCCGTGGGCGCTGAAGCGCCCCCTCGGGGGGCAACGACGACACGACGTGCGAAGCGTGGGAGCGGTATTTCATTTCTTGAGCTTGGCGCGAGGATGCGCCGCGTCGTAGGCGCGCGCCAGGTGCTGGAAGTCGAGCCGGGTGTAGACCTGGGTGGTGGCGATGCTGGCATGGCCCAGCAGCTCCTGCACCGCGCGCAGGTCGCCGCTGGACTGCAGGACGTGGCTGGCGAAGGAGTGGCGCAGCATGTGCGGGTGCACCGGCGCCGCCAGGCCGGCGCGCAGGCTGCGCGCGCGCAGCAGCTTCCACACCGCCTGGGCCGACAGGCGGGCGCCCCGCGCACCGATGAACAGGGCCGCCGCGCCCGCGCTGCCGGCCGCCTCGCCGCGCACCGCCAGCCAGGCGTGCAGCGCATCGGCCGCCTTGCCGCCCACCGGCACGGCGCGGCGCTTGCCGCCCTTGCCCAGCACGCTGGCCTCGCCGGCCTCCAGGTCGACCCAGCCCTTCGCTTCCTTGCCGGGCTGCAGGTCCAGCCCCACCAGTTCGCTCACGCGCAGGCCGCAGCCGTAGAGCAGCTCGACGATGGCGGCGTCGCGCGCGGCGGTCCACGGGTCGGCCTCGGGATCGCGGTGCTCGGCCAGGCGCACGGCGTCGTCCACGCCCAGCGCCTTGGGCAGCGGGCGGGCGGCCTTGGGGGCGTGCACGTCCTGCACCGGGTTGGCGGCGACCCGGCCCTCGTGGCCGAGCCAGCGGTAGAAGCCGCGCCAGCACGACAGCACCAGCGCGATGCCGCGCGGCGCATGGCCGGCGGCGTGCAACTGGGCCATCCAGCGGCGCACCTGGGCCGGCTGCACCTGCGCCAGCGCCAGGCCCGCCTCCTGCGCGCGCCGCGCCAGGTCGGCCAGGTGCACGGCGTACAGCTCGGTGGTGCGTTCGGCCAGCCGGCGCTGCACGCGCTGATGCGCCAGGTAGCGCTCGATCAGCGCCGCATCGGCATCGGCTTCAGAGATGGCCATGCAGGGCATTGTGGACGATGGCCAGCGGCTCGCGCAGCACCGCCTGCACGGCGCGCCAGGCGCCGCGCCGGCAGGCGACGGGCGTGGCGGCGTACTGCACGTCGAAGGCGCGCTCGAAGCCGCTGGCGCGGGCCAGCCGCTCGGTGCGCCAGAGGTGGCCGGGCTCGGTGACGACGATGACGCTGCGCACGCCGGCGTCCACCAGCAGCGGCCAGGCCAGGCGCAGGTTCTCGCGCGTGGACTGCGAGGCACGCTCGCGCAGCACCGCACCGGCGTAGCCGGCCGTCCGGGCCACCCCTTCCATCTCGTCGGCCTCGATGCGGCCGTCCTCGCTGTCCTCGCCGCCGCTCATCACGAGCTGCCGCACCAGGCCGCCGCGGGCCAGCGCCACGGCCGCCTCGACGCGCGAGGCCAGGCAGGGGTTGGGGGCGCCGTCGAGCCAGGCGCGGTTGCCGAGCACCAGCGCGGCGTCGGCGGGGCGCTCGGGCGGATGCCGCAGGGCCGCCTCGCCGTGGCGCGCGACCACGAGGGCCGTCCCGCCCCACCCCGCGAGCCCCAGGGCGAGCAGCAGCGCGGCGGCCCGGCGCGGCTTCAAGCGGCGCGCAGCCGGGTGAGCGCCGCCGCGGCGAGCTGCGCGATGCGCTCCAGGAAGTCGGTGCCCATGTCGGCGTGATAGCGCTGGGCATCGGGCGAGGCCAGCACCAGCAGGCCGAAGGCGCCCTGGCCGGGCTCGGCGCGCAGCGGCACCAGCGCCAGCGAGACGGCCTGCTGCGGGTCGTTGAGCCACGACGCCGCCTCGAAGCCGGAGTTCAGGCCGACGTAGGGCGTGGTCAGCGATTCGGTGAGGGCCTTGAGGTCGTCGCTCACGTTCTGCGCATAGCTCTCGTCGGCGTAGGCCGGGTCCAGGTCCCACAGCTTGATGCCGGTCTGCGGCACCATGAACTGGGTGTGCAGGCCGTTGATGATCTCCCAGGGCAGGCCGCGCGGGTCGCGCCAGGTGAGCAGGTCGCGCGTCCAGCGCTGCAGGCGGTCGGCGGTGACGACGTTCTCGGTGCCGGCGCGCACCATCTCGATGATCCGGTGCTCCAGCGCCTTGATCTTCTCGCGCAGCATCTCGGCCTGCCGCTCCTGCAGGCTGACGGCGCGGCTGCCGTGCGGGCTGGTGAGCTGCACCTGGGCCAGCAACTGCGCGTGGCGCTCGAAGAAGTCGGGCGTGTTGGCGAGGTAGTTGGCGATGTCGTCTTCGGTGATCGGGTTCATGGTTCCGGGAAGGTGTGGATCGTCGGATCGGCCGCCTGCTGCCAGGGCGCCAGCGGAAAGAGGAAGCGCAGCGGGGGGCCTTGCGACACCCGGCCTTCGGCGTCCAGGAAGCGCCGCTCCCCCCAACTGTATTCAAGCGGGTAGGCCGTGTCGCCCAGGCGCAGCGTGCCCAGCAAGACGGGATGCGTCGCGCCGCTCACGCCGCCGCGCACCAGCCGCGCCGCGTCGAAGCGCACCACGGTGCCCGCGGGGACGGCGATGGGCGCCGGCTCGTCGTCGGACGCCGGCTGCCGCGGGTCCGCGATCAGGCGGAAGGGCCGCTCGATCACGTCGGGCGCGCGGGTGCGCACGATGCGTACCTCGCGCAGCAGCGGCAGGTCGCGGCCGACGACGGAGGCGAAGGGCTCCATCGCGCCGGCGTCCAGCGTGCGCGTGCGCAGCGCCAGCCAGAAGCAGCCGGCCAGCGCCAGCGTCGCGCCCAGGGCAGCGACCAGCAGGAGCTTGCGCAGGGGCAGGCGGCGCATGGGCGGAAGACGCTCAGGCGCTCAGATGCCCTCGGGCACGTCGATCTCGCCGGAGAACACGGTGACGGCCGGGCCGGTCATGAAGACCGGGTCGGACGCGCCGCCGGCCCACTCGATGGTGAGGATGCCGCCGCGCGTCTCGACGTCGACGCGGCGGTCGAAGCGGCCCAGGCGGATGCCCGCCACCACGGCCGCGCAGGCGCCGGTGCCGCAGGCCAGCGTCTCGCCGGCGCCGCGCTCGTACACGCGCAGCCGCGCATGGCTGCGGTCCACCACCTGCAGGAAGCCGGCGTTCACGCGCTGCGGGAAGCGCGGGTGGTGCTCGATCAGCGGGCCCTGTTCGGCCACCGGGGCGGTCTCGATGTCGTCCACCACCTGCACCGCGTGCGGGTTGCCCATCGACAGCACGGCCACGGCGACGATGGCGCCCTCGGCCTCGGTGGACAGGGCCAGGTGCCAGGTCTGCCAGCCGCCCTCGGGCCGCGGGTCCAGCCCGGCGGTGTCGAAGGGCACGCGCGCCGGCTCGAAGACGGGCGCGCCCATGTCCACGGTGACGCGGCCGTCGGCGTTCATGCGCGGCGCGATCACGCCCGAGAGGGTCTGCACCCGCACCACGTCCTTGTCGGTCAGGCCCTGCTCGCGCACGAAGCGCAGGAAGCAGCGCGCGCCGTTGCCGCACTGCTCGACCTCGCCGCCGTCGGCGTTGTGGATGACGTACCGGAAGTCGATGCCCTCGGCCGTGGCCGGGCGCACGCTGAGGATCTGGTCCGCGCCGACGCCGAAGTGCCGGTCGGCCAGGAAGCGGTACTGCCCGGGCGAGAGGCCCAGCGGGCCCTTCGTCTCGTCGAGCACGACGAAGTCGTTGCCCGCGCCCTGCATCTTGGTGAAGCGGATTCGCATGGCGGGATTATCCGGCGCCCGGCAGGCCGGGCAGCAGTGCGCCGCCGCGCGCCACCACCTGCCCGCCCGCCACCACCAGCCGCCGCGGCGGCCGCGCCACCACGGCGTGCGCGACGGTCTGCGCGTCGAGCAGCACCAGGTCGGCCCGGTCGCCGGGCACCAGGCCGTGACGCTCGAAGCCGCAGGCCAGCGCACCGGCGCGCGTCACGCAGTCCAAGGCCACGTCGATCTCGTCGTCGCGGCGCAGGTTGTAGCGCAGGCCGATGAGCATGGCGCGCTCCAGCATGTCGGGCGTGCCGTAGGGGGTCCAGGTGTCGCGGATGCCGTCGTTGCCGCCGGCCACGGCGATGCCCGCGGCGCGGCAGGCCATGAGCGGCGGCACCGGCCGCGAGGGCGGCGCGCTGGTGACCAGCACCACGCCCAGCGCCGCGATGCGCGCCAGCAGCGCGTTGCACTCGGCCGCCGGCAGCTCGCCCAGGCAGAAGGCATGGCTGACGGCCACGCGGCCCTGCAGGCCCAGCGCCGCGGTGCGGTCGAGGATCAGGCCGAGCGAGAAGGCGCCCATCGCGCCGGGCTCGTGCAGGTGGATGTCCAGCGGCTTGCCGTGCTTGTCGGCCAAACCGAAGAGCACATCGAGCGAGCGCACCGGGTCGCCGTCGATGGCGCAGGGGTCCAGGCCGCCGAGCACGTCGGCGCCGGCGGCCAGGGCGGCATCGAGCAGTTCCGCCGTGCCGGGCCGGCCGAGCAGGCCCGACTGCGGGAAGGCCACGGTCTGGATCTGCTGCCAGGGCGCCAGCGCCGCCTGCGTGCGCTGCACGCCTTCGAGGTGCTGCAGGCCGGCCTGCGTGTCGATGTCCACGTGCGTGCGGATGCGCGTGGTGCCGGCCGCCAGGAAGGCGCGGGCCAGCGCCATCGACTGCACGGCGGCGTCGTGGCCGCTGCCGGCGCGGAAGGCGCGCTCGTTGTCGATCTTGTCCGTGAGCCGCGAGCCGACCTCGTTGCGGTACCAGGGCAGGCCCCAGAGCGTCTTGTCCAGGTGCGTGTGGCTTTCGACCAGGCCGGGCAGCAGCAAGGCGCCGCCGCCCTCCTCCACCCGTGCGCCGGGCGGCGCGGCCAGGCCGGGGCCGACGGCGGCGATGCGGCCGCCCTGCACCAGCACGTCGACCGGCGCCGCGCCGTGGGGGCGGACGTCGCGCACCAGCAGGGCGCGGCTCACAGCCAGCCCGCCTTGCGGAAGCGCCAGTACAGCACCCCGCATACCGACGCCATCAGCCCCAGCGCCGCCGGGTAGCCGAAGTGCCATTTCAGCTCCGGCATGAACTCGAAGTTCATGCCCCACACGCCGGCGAAGGCGGTGCACACCGCGAAGACCGCCGCCCAGGCCGCCAGCCGCTTGGTCACCTCGCCGTCCTCGATGGTGACCAGCGACAGGTTCACCTGGATCGCCGTGGCGATGCCCTCGCGGATGGTCTCGACCGAGCCGTTGATGCGCAGCAGGTGGTCCACCACGTCGCGGAAGTAGTCCTGCACGCCCAGGCACAGCGGCGGCACGCGGCCGCCGTAGAGCCGGCCGGCCGCCTCCAGCAGCGGCGCCACCGCGTGCTTGAGCACGCGCAGCCGGCGCTTCAGCCCGTACAGCCGCTGCACCGTCTGGCGGCCCGCGTCCTGGGTGAAGATGGTCTTCTCGATCGCCTCGATCTCGTCCTCCAGCCGCTCGATGAAGGGGAAATAGCGGTCCACCACCTCGTCCATCAGCGCATAGAGCACGAAGCCCGGGCCGTGCGCCAGCAGGTCGGGCTCGCGCTCGCAGCGCTCGCGCACCCGCACCAGGCTCTGCGTGCTGCGGCTGCGCACCGAGAGCAGGTAGTCCGGCCCGGCGAACACGCTCACCTCGCCCACCCGCAGGCGCCGGCGCTCGCCCTCGCCGTCCAGGTCGAGCAGGTGCATCGTCACGAAGAGCGCATCGCCATACTCCTCCACCTTGGGCAGCTGGTGGCCGGTGAGCGCGTCCTCCACCGCCAGCGGATGCAGGCCGAGCGCCTTCTGCAGCGCGGTCATCTCCTCGGCCGAGGCGTCCTGCAGCGCCACCCAGACGAAGACACCGGGCTGCCCCCGGTGGCGGGGGATGTCGGCGACGTCGATGTCGGCCAGCTTGCGGCCGTGCTGGTAGGCGACGCAGTTGATGAGCATGGCGGTGCGCGGAAGTGTCGAGGGCGCCATCGTGCCACCGCGGCCGCCGGCCGCGCGTAGGCCGGGAGCCCCGGCCGCCCGCCCCTACACTGCGTCCGTTCCCGGAGGGGAGCGGAAGACGAAGGACAGAAGGAAGGGGAACGCACGCATGCAAGAGGACCACCGCACGGAGCCCGGCTTCGCTCCGCAGGAAGCGCCGCCGCTGTCCCAGACCGGCGGCATCGAGTCGTGGCCGATGGCCTTCACAGGCGACGGCGGCGTGTACTTCGGGGTGTGGATCGTCAACATCCTGCTGACCATCGTGACGCTGGGCCTGTTCACGCCCTGGGCGCGGCGGCGCACCATCCGCTACTTCTACGGCCACACGCTGGTGGCCGGCAGCCCGCTGGAGTTCACCGCCGGCATCCGCAGCATGGTGTTCGGCTTCCTGCTGTTCGCGGCCTTCTACATCGCGCTGAACGTGGCCTCCGAGACGGGTCAGGCGCTGCTGTACGGCGTCATCGTCGCCGGCGGCGTGCTGCTCGCGCCCTTCCTCTGGGGCAGCGCGATGCGCTTCCGCCTGGCCCACACGCGCTGGCGCGGCCTGCGGCTGCGCTTCACGGCCGGCTGGGGCGAGGTGTACCGCGCCAGCTGGCCGGTGTTCGCGGTGGCGGCGGTGTGGCTGGCGGCGGGGCTGGCCATGTCGCGGATGACGGAAGACCCGCCTGCCGGCCCGGCCGCGCAGCAGGCCGTGTCCGCCGACGCAGCGCAGGCGCCGTCGGGCGATGCGCCGTCCGCCGACGACGAAGACCTCGACGTGGACGAGGAGGACGAGCCGCCGCCCGAGGCCGATACGCCGCCGCTGCCCCGCCCCACCTGGGCGATGGCCGGCGTCGCGCTTGCCGCCGCCGTGCTGAGCCTGCTGTGCTTCGTCCGGCTGGAGTTCAACTACAAGCGCCTGCTGATCGAGCGGGCGGGCATCGGCGGGCAGGCCGGGCGCTGGAAGCCGACCTTCGGCGACTTCGTGCGCATCTGGCTGGCCACGCTGGGCTTCTTCCTGGCCACGCTGCTGGCGCTGGCGGTGCTGGCCGCGGCCATCGCCGGCATCGCCGCGCTGGCCCATGGCGGGCTGTCCGCGCTGGGCGCCTCGCGCGGCAGGACGACGGTGATCCTGCTGGTGATCGTCGGCTTCGTCATCCTGGGCTTCGCCTTCTTCCTGGCGGCCTCGCCCGCCCTGGCCTACCGCGAGGCGCGCATGTTCCAGCTCATGTGGAACAACATCGGCGTCAGCCACATGGCGCGCTTCCGCACCGACCTGCGCACCAGCGCCTTCGTCTGGCTGCGCATCCGGAACATCCTGCTGTCGATGATCACCGGCGGCTTCTACCGCCCCTTCGCCCGCGTGGCCGAATACCGGATGAAGACCGAATCGGTCACGCTGCACGTCCGCGGCGGGCTGGAACCGCTGGTGGGCGCGCTGGAGCAGGAGCAGCAGCGCGGCGGTTTCGGCGACGCCGTGGCCGATGCCCTCGGCCTGGACATGATCGGTTAGAAATGGCCCACCCCCAGCCTGCGCGGACTTCGTTCCGCTTCGGCACCCCCTCACGGGGGCACATCCTGCGGCCTGGCGAAGCCAGTTCCGCGGATGTTCCCGCACGGCCTGCTCCGCGGCCTTTCGATCCGCAACGGGCACGGACCCGTCCCGCAATGCACTGCCCAGTCGCCGCATGAACGACCTCGCGCCCGACCTGCTGCGCGCCCGCTGGTACGACGGCGTCAGCAGCCGGCCGCAGCCGGTGCTGGTGGGCCTGGAGCCCGGCCCGCGCGGCCCGTCGCTGCGCCTGCATGCGCTGGCGCCCGGCGTGGCGGTGCCGCCCTCGCCCTTCGCGCACGACGCGGTGGACTGGCCCGAGGCCTGGCGCCCCAGCCGCGCGCAGGCCACCGTGGTGGTGGGCCTGCACGGCGCGGGCAGCCTGGAGATCGACGACGGCGCCCGCTGGCACGCGGCGCTGGAGGCCGCCGGCGCCCGGCCGGGCCTGGCGCAGCGCATGCAGACGCGCTGGCAGGTCTTCGTCGCCGTGCTGCTGGCGGCGGTGCTGGGCCTGGGGCTGTTCTACCGCTACGGCACGCCCTGGGCCGCGACGCAGCTCACGCGCTTCGTGCCGCTGGGCTGGGAAGAGACCATCAGCCGCGAGGCGATGGAACAGCTGGACGACGGCTGGCTGCGCCCCAGCCGGCTGCCGGCCGAGCGCCAGGCGGCGCTGCGCGCACGCTTCGATGCGCTGGCGGCCGTGCTCGGCCAAGCCGGCGCAGGCGATGCGCCCGCACTGCGCCGCTACCGCGGCTACGCGCCGAAGCTGCAGCTCGCCTTCCGCTCCGGCATGCCGCCCAACGCCTTCGCGCTGCCCGGCGGGCAGATCGTGATGACCGACGCGCTGGTGCGCGCGGCCGACAAGGCCGGCCTGACCGACGACGCGCTCGTCGGCGTGCTGGCCCACGAGATCGGCCACGTGGTGCACCGCCACGGCACGCGGCTGGTGGTCGAGCAGGGCGTGCTCAACATCGGCCTGGGGCTGGCGCTGGGCGACGTATCGAGCATGGTCGCCACCGCCAGCACCGTGCTCACCAGCCTGGCCTACCGGCGCAGCCACGAGCGCGAGGCCGACTGCTTCGCCGTCGCGATGATGGCGCGCGCCGGGCTGCCGATCGCGCCGATGGCCGACCTGCTGATGGACATCGACGGCCCGCCCGCCGTGGCCGGGCGCCCGCCCGGCCAGGAGGAGGCGCCCGAGACGCCGCAGCCACGCAGCCCCGGCGCCGCCGACTGGTTCAGCAGCCACCCCGACACCGCCGCCCGCGCCGAAGCCCTGCGCGCCGGCCGCGGCTGCGCCGCAGACGGCGCGCGCTGACGAGCACCCGCCGGCCAGCGCGTGTCACCGGGCCTGCGGATAATGCGCCGATGGTCCGGCCCACCCAACAGCTCCACACGCTGCGCGAGCCTGCGCCCGCCCATGCCGCGGCCACCCTGCTGCTGCTGCGCGACACGCCGGCCGGGCTGGAGGTGCTGATGACGCGCCGCTCGGAGCGCGCCAGCTTCGCGCCCGGCGCCTACGTCTTCCCCGGCGGGCGCGTCGACGAGGCCGACGAGCGGGCCCGGCGCATCGCGCTGCGCCGCCGCACCCAGCCGCGGGCCCAGCTCACCCACGCCGTGGCCGCCGTGCGCGAATGCTTCGAGGAACTGGGCGTGCTGCTGGCCGAGCACGAGAACGGCCGCGCGGTCAGCGCCGCCGAAGTGGCCGCCATGGACCGCGCCGCCACCGGCGACGGCCGCTTCGAGCAGCAGTGCGCCGCGCGCGGGCTGCACCTGGCGACCGACCGCGTCTTCACGCTGGCCCACTGGATCACCGACCGCGACCTGCCCAAACGCTTCGACGTGCTCTTCCTGGTGGCGCGCATGCCCGAGGGCCAGCAGCCCTCGGCGGACGAGGCCGAGCAGTTCGAGCCCTGCTGGGTGCGCCCCGCCGAGGCGCTGGCGCGCCACGACGAGGGTGCGTTCAGCATGATCTTCCCGACCGTGCGCACGCTGCGCCGGCTGGCCGCCTTCGCCCGCGTGGACGACGTGCTGGACGCCTGCCAGCGCGAGAAGCCCCTGTGGAACAGCTGCCCGCGCGGCGGCCTGCTGCGCGGCCAGACCACGCGCTACATGGAACACGAGAACCCCTACGGCGAGCTGGCCCTGGTGTGCCCCGACGGCCAGCTCCTGCACGGCCTGGACTGGCAGACCGCCCAGCCGGTGCCGCTGCTGCGCAACGTGCAGCGCCTGACGGCGCCCAACCCGAGCGCGATGACCGGGCCCGGCACCAACAGCTACATCGTCGGCGAGCCCGAGAGCGGCTACGTCGTCATCGACCCGGGGCCGAACGACTTCGGCCACGTCGGGCGCCTGTGGCGCGCCACAGGCGGCAACGTCCGCGCCATCGTCTGCACGCACTCGCACGCCGACCACTCGCCCGGCGCCGCGCCGCTGCAGGCGATGTGCAAGGAGACCAACCCGCCCATCCTCGGCCTGCCCTCGGCGCCCACGGCACGCGCCAGCGCCCGATTCACGCCCGACCAGGTGCTGCACAACCACGAGCGGCTGGTGCTCAACGGCCGGCTGCTGGAGGACGGCTCCGGCCGCCGCGTCACGCACACGCTGCGCGTCATCCACACCCCCGGCCACGCCGCCAACCACCTGTGCCTGGCGCTGGAGGAAGACGGCCTGCTCTTCTCGGGCGACCACATCCTCAACGGCAGCACCACGGTGATCGACCCGCCCGACGGCAACATGAACGAGTACCTGCAGTCGCTGGACGTGCTGGACGACGTGTGCGCCGAGCTGCGCGTCGAGTTCATCCTGCCGGCGCACGGCCACGTGCTGGGCTTCGCGCGCGGCGCCATCGCGCGGCTGAAGTCGCACCGCCTGCAGCGCGAGGCCAAGGTGGCGGCCGCCATGCGCCGCCTGCCGCTGGGCAGCGTGGAGGACTGGCTGCCGCTGGCCTACGCCGACACGCCGCGCGAGCTGTGGCCGGTGGCGGCGCGCTCGCTGCAGGCGCACGTCGAGCGCATCCGCGAACTGGCCTCGCAGCCCGGCGCCCTGCCCTCCCAGCCCGGCGCGCTGCCCGAATCGCCCCACGGGCCGCCGACGCAGCCCGAAACCTGGCCCACGCGCCTGTGAACGACGCCACCGCAGACGCCGCGGCCGCCGGCGGCGAACGCCTTTCCAAGCGCCTGGCCGCGCAACTGGGCTGCTCGCGCCGCGAGGCCGAGCAGCTCGTCGCGCAGGGCGCGGTGAGCGTCGACGGCCAGCCGGCCACGGCGCCGCAGCAGCGGGTGATGGCCCACCAGCGCGTGAGCGTGACGCCCGGCACGTCCGCCGCCCCGCCGGCGCCGGCCACCCTGCTGCTGCACAAGCCGGCCGGCATCGACTGCGCCGACCCGAAGCTGTGGTCGCGCCTGCAGCGCGACGCATCCGACGCGCTGCACGGGCGGCCCGCCGTGCCGGGCCTGTTCATGGGCCAGCGCTGCGTGGCGCCGCTGGCCACGCACGAAAGCGGCCTGGTCGTCTTCACCCAGGTGCCGGCCGTCGCCCGGCGCCTGCTCGACGACGCGCCGCTGGTGGAGCACGAGTACACGGTGGAGATCGACGGCGAGGCGGACCCGGCCCTGCTGCCGCGCCTGCGCCCGGCGCGCGCCAGCATCGGCAGCCGGCGCGAGGGCCGCACTGGCCTGCGCGTGGTCCTGCACGGCCCCGAGCCCGGCCAGATCGAGGCCCTGTGCCGCACGGCGGGCCTGGCCGTCGCCACGCTCAAGCGCCTGCGCATCGGCCGCCTGCCGCTGGCGGGGCTGGCCGCGGGGCAGTGGCGCTGCCTGCGCGGCCAGGAACGGTTCTAGGTTCCAGCCACCCACATTTCCGATCGAAGGGCCGCGGAGCAGGCCATGCGCGAACATCCGCGGAACTGGCTCCGCCAGGCCGCAGGATGTGCCCCCGTGAGGGGGTTGCCGAAGCGGAACGAAGTCCGCGCAGGCTGGGGGCGGGAGAAGAAAGTGAAGCACGCCTGTACGCCGGATTCTGTGCGCGGCGGTTGCCCGCCGCGTGACCGCCATCAATCTGGGCCGCCGGTCACCCGGACGGCTCGGTGCTACCTACCCGTGGACTCAGCGGGCCGCCTCGTCGTCCACCTACTTGGTATTGCTGCGCGCAGAGATTGCCCGTTTCACCCACCTTGGATGCTCGTGCCTTCGGCTTTCGCCTACGGCGCGGCACCCAAGGTGACTCGTCTCTGTTGCTCTGATCCTCACCTCACGGTGGAGAGCCGTTAGCTCCTGCGCTGCCCTGTGCAGTCCGGACGTTCCTCCAGTGCGGCCTTTCGGCACTTGCACCAGCGGCGGTCCGGCGTGCTTCACGGGCGCGATTATCGGTGCTCGCCGACCCGGCGCCCGTCAAGGTTGCTTGCCCCGCGCGCGGCCGACGGGTTCTAAGCTGGACACCTCCGCCAGCGAAGACCTCACAGGAAGGAGCGCCCCATGTGGATGACGACCCCGCAAAGCCGGCTCTACCCGAAGTTCGCGGCCTACGTGCGCGAAAGCATGCCCACCTGCAAGACCGTGCCGAAGATCATCCAGGCACTCAAGGACCACGGCGGCCTGAGCGAGCCGCAGGCGCGCGATGCGCTGTCCTGGGGACACGCGCCGCTGGTGGTCGTGGCCGACCTGTGGGACGAGGTGGCATGGAAGTCCGAAGGCAACGGGAGATTCCATCCGAGCCGCCCCTACCAGATCGACATCGCCGAACACCGGGTGACGCAGTTCGAAACCCCGGGCGCCGGCGGCACCGACACCACCGCGACCGGCGCCAGGGTCTACATCGTCGGCGCCACGCTGCTGCACGAGCTGTGCCACTGGGGCCTGCATCGGGCGGGCCGCACCGAGGTGGGCGAAGCCGGGCGCGCCTTCGAGCGGGCGGTGTACGGCAAACAGATCGATTGACGGGCGGGCGGCGCCAGGCACGCACCTGTGCGGCCACAATGGCCCCTTCTCCCCAGCCGCCCCAACAAGGAGACTCCATGAAGGCACAGAACATTCTCGAAACCATCGGCCGCACGCCGCACGTGCGCATCCAGCGCCTGTTCGGCGACCTGAGCGCGACCGGGCAGCAGGTGTGGATCAAGTGCGAGCGCGCCAACCCCGGCGGCTCGATCAAGGACCGCATCGGCCTGGCCATGATCGAGGCCGCCGAGCGCGCCGGCGCGCTGAAGCCCGGCGGCACCATCGTCGAGCCGACCAGCGGCAACACCGGCATCGGCCTGGCCATGGCGGCGGCCGTCAAGGGCTACAAGCTGATTCTCGTGATGCCCGACTCGATGTCGGTCGAGCGCCGCCGCCTGATGCTGGCCTACGGCGCCAGCTTCGACCTCACGCCCAGGGAGAAGGGCATGAAGGGCGCCATCGCCCGCGCCGAGGAGATCGTGGCCGCCACGCCCGGCGCCTGGATGCCGCAGCAGTTCAACAACCCGGCCAACGTCGAGGTGCACGCCCGCACCACGGCCGAGGAGATCGCCGCCGATTTCCCCGAGGGCATCGACGCGATCATCACCGGCGTGGGCACCGGCGGCCACATCACGGCCTGCGCCGAGGTGCTCAAGAAGCGCTGGCCGAAGCTCAAGGTCTACGCGGTGGAGCCCACGGCCTCGCCCGTGCTCTCGGGCGGCAGCCCGGCGCCGCACCCGATCCAGGGCATCGGTGCCGGCTTCGTGCCGCAGATCATGAAGACCGAGCTGCTCGACGGCGTGATCCAGGTCGATGCCGAGCCGGCACGCGAGATGGCCCGCCGCTGCGCCCGCGAGGAAGGCATGCTGGTGGGCATCTCCTCCGGCGCCACGCTGGCGGCCATCGCGCAGAAGCTGCCCGATCTGCCGAAGGACGCGGTGGTGCTGGGCTTCAACTACGACACCGGCGAGCGCTACCTCTCGATCGAGGGTTTCCTGCCCGCCTGATGCCCCCGACTCCTTCGCGCCGGCTGCACCTGGCGGCCGGCGGCGACGCGCCGGCGCCGCGCAGCCCCGCCCAACAGCTGTTCGCGTCGCTCACCGGGCGCATCGACGCGCAGCGCGCGCTGCTGGCCGAGTGGGCCGCCGCCATCGAGGCCTACGACCAGCGCTACGCGCAGGACTACCTGCCGCTGCATGCGCAGTACCGCGACCTGCACGTCGAGCTGCTGGACTTCCTGGACGTGGCCGCTTCGGGCGGCATGCGGCTGGGCCGCACCGACCTGCAGGCGCTGCACGAGCTCATCGCCGACATGGCCGCCAGCCTGCTGCTGGGCGAGGACGATCCGGCCCGGCGCGACCGCCTGGACGCCCTGCTCGACAAGTACGCCTCGCCGGCGCCGCAGGCGCCGGAGGACGACGATGGCCCCGACGCCGTGCTGCGCCGGGTGGAGGCCGAGGCGTCCGCCGCGCGCGCCGAGGCCGAGGCGGCGCGCGCCGCGCACCACGCACAGCGCCGCCGGAAGGGCACCGCGCGCGAGCAGCGCGCCCGCCGGCAGTCCGAGGAGGCCGTCCAGGCCAGCCAGTCGGTGCGCGCGGTCTATCGCCAGCTGGTCAGCGCCCTGCACCCCGACCGCGAGCCCGACGAACGGGAGCGCCTGCGCAAGACGGCCCTGATGCAGCGCGTGAACCAGGCCTATGCCGCCAACCGCCTGCTGGACCTGCTGCAACTGCAGTTGGAGATCGAGCAGATCGACGCCGGCCACGTCGACGGCCTGGGCGACGCGCGCCTGGGCCACTACAACCGCGTGCTGGCCGACCAGCTGGTCGAACTGCAGCAGGAGGTGCGTGCGGTCGAGGCGGACTTCAAGGCGCGCCATGGCCTGAACCCGCACGGCAGGCTGCGCCCGGCGCTGGTCGCGGACCGGCTGCGGCACGAGATGGCGCGCCTGCACAACGCCATCCGCGCGCTGCAGCAGGAGCGCCGCCTGCTGGCGGACGCCGACTTCTTCAAGCGCTGGGTGCGGGCGCAGCGGCAGATGGACGCGCCCTGAGCTTCCTACAATGGCGGGTCATCCCCGCCCCTGCCCGATCACCACGGGCCGCGCGCCATGATCCGCCTGTCCGAACTCAAGCTACCGCTCGACCACGCGCCCGAGGCGCTGCCCGCGCTCATCGCGCAGACGCTGGGCATCGAGCCCGCCGGCATCGCCGGCCACACCGTCCACAAGCGCAGCTTCGACGCGCGCAAGGCCGAGCTGCTGGCGGTCTACATCGTTGACGTGCAGCTGGCCGATGCCTCGCAGGAGGCCGCGCTGCTGGCGCGGCATGCGAAGAATCCGCACGTCCAGCCCGCACCCGACATGGCCTACCACGCCCCGGTGCACGCCGCGGAAGGCACGCCGCGGCCGGTCGTCGTCGGCTTCGGCCCCTGCGGCATCTTCGCGGCGCTGCTGCTGGCGCAGATGGGCTTTCGCCCCATCGTGCTGGAGCGCGGCAAGGCGGTGCGCGAGCGCACGCAGGACACCTGGGGCCTGTGGCGGCGCAAGGCGCTGGACCCGGAGTCGAACGTGCAGTTCGGCGAAGGCGGCGCCGGCACCTTCTCCGACGGCAAGCTCTACAGCCAGATCAAGGACCCGCGCCATCTCGGCCGCAAGGTGCTGACGGAGTTCGTGAAGGCCGGTGCGCCGGAGGAGATCCTGTGGGAGGCGCACCCGCACATCGGCACCTTCCGCCTGGTGAAGATGGTGGAGAACATGCGCGCCGAGATCGTCGCGCTGGGCGGCGAGATCCGCTTCCGGCACAAGGTGACGGACATCCTCGTCGAAGGCGGCCACCTGCGGGGCCTGACGGTGCTGGACCAGGCCGGCAGCCAGCCGTACGAAATACGCGCCGACCACGTGGTGATGGCGCTCGGCCACAGCGCGCGCGACGCCTTCGCCATGCTGCACGGCCGCGGCGCGCCGATCGAGGCCAAGCCCTTTTCCATCGGCTTCCGCGTCGAGCACCCGCAGGGCCTGATCGACCGCGCGCGCTGGGGCCGGCACGCCGGCCACCCGGCGCTGGGCGCGGCCGAGTACCGCATCGTCCACCACGCCGGCAACGGCCGCTCGGTCTACAGCTTCTGCATGTGCCCCGGCGGCACGGTGGTGGCGGCCACCAGCGAGCCGCAGCGCGTGGTGACCAACGGCATGAGCCAATACTCGCGCGCCGAGCGCAACGCCAACGCGGGCATCGTGATCGGCATCGAGCCGGCCGACTACCCGACCGACTACCGCCACCTCGACCTCCCGCCCGAGGCGCTGGAGCGCGCGCAGGGCCGGCCGCACCCGCTGGCCGGCATCGAGCTGCAGCGCCGGCTGGAGTCGCAGGCCTTCGTGCTCGGCGGCGGCGACTACTGCGCGCCGGGGCAGCTCGTCGGCGACTTCGTGGCCGGCCGGGCGTCGACGGACTTCGGCGAGGTGCAGCCCAGCTACCGGCCCGGCGTGCGCCTGGGCGACCTGCACGGCGCCCTGCCCGGCTATGCCATCGCCGCCATGCGCGAGGCCTTCCCCGCCTTCGGCCGCAAGATCCCCGGCTTCGACCGGCACGACGCGGTGCTGACCGGCGTGGAGACGCGCACCTCCTCGCCCATCCGCATCGCGCGCGACGCCGACACGCTGCAGTGCCCCGGCATCGCCGGCCTGTTCCCGGCCGGCGAGGGCGCGGGCTACGCGGGCGGCATCCTCTCGGCCGGGGTGGACGGCATCAAGGCGGCCGAGGCGGTGGCGCGCAGCCTCGCGGCGCAGGCCGAGGCGCGGAGGGTCCCTGCATGACGACGATGCAGCGCCCGAACGACGCCCGCCTCTTCGCCCTGGCCGTCGCGGCCATGGCCGCGGTGGTGCTCGCCTCCAACATCCTGGTGCAGTACGCCATCAACGACTGGCTGACCTGGGGCGCCTTCACCTACCCTGCAGCCTTCCTGGTGAGCGAGCTGGTCAACCGCCGCTTCGGGCCGCGCATCGCGCGCCGCGTGGCGTGGGTGGGCTTCGCGGTGGCGGTCGCAGCCTCGCTCGTGCTGGCGCCGGCGCGCATCGCCCTCGCCTCGGGCACCGCCTTCATCGCCTCGCAATGGCTAGACATCGGCGTGTTCGACCGCCTGCGCCGCGCCGCCTGGTGGCGCGCGCCGCTGGCGGCCACCGTCGCCGCCGCGCTGCTGGACAGCGCCGTGTTCTGGGGCATCGGCTTCGCCGGCACCGGCGGCCCGTGGATCACCTGGGCGCTGGGCGACCTGGCGGTGAAGCTGGCGGTGGGCGTCGGCATGCTGCTGCCCTTCCGCCTGCTGATCGCGCGCAGCCTGGCCCGGCCGCAGCCCTCCAACGCCTCTTCCTGAACCCCTTTCGCCTGCCCTGCCGACGACGACATGAACGCTCCCGACGCCTCTCCCGACACCGCCGCGCCCGAGGCCGCCCCGCCGGCGCCGCGCAACAACAACAAGGGCCGCCGCCGTGGCGGCAGCCCCGCCAAGGCGGCCGGCGCCGAGCGCAAGGTCCATCCGCTGCTGGAGAAGCTGGCGGCGCTGTACCCGAAGCTGTTCGGCGCACGCTTCCTGCCGCTGCAGCGCGGCGTGTACGAGGAGCTGCTGGCGCGCCACCCCGAGGAGCTGCCCGCCGACGAACTGAAGGTGGCGCTGGGCCTGCATGCCCGCTCCGGGCGCTACCTGCAGGCCATCGCCGAGCGCCTGCCGCGCCACGGCCTGGACGGCGAGGTGGTCGAACCGGTGGCGCCGGAGCACGTGCACCACGCGATCGTCGAGCTGTACCGCCGCCGCCAAGCGCGCACGCCGAACGAGGACCTGCGGCCCAAGCTGGTGGCCCGGCTGGCCGAGGCCATCGAGGCCAGCGGCCTGGACCGCGCGGCCTACACCGAGCAGGTGCGCGTCTCGCGCCCCGAGGCGCTGCTGCTGCTGGACGAGGCCTTCGCCGAGCACGGCCGCCGCGTGGCGCGGCGCGAGGCGCTGCAGCGCGCCTTCGAGGCCAGCGGCCAGCCGACGGTGGAGGCCTTCGCCGAGATGTACGGCATGGACCTGGACGAGACGCGCCGGCTGCTGGCTCAGGCCAAGGCTTCGGCCGGCCCGAAGAACTCGTAGCGCACCTGCCGCTCGGGCACGCCCAGGTGCTTGAGGGCGCGCTTGATCAGGCGCATGAAGGGGCGCGGGCCGAGGAAGTACACGTCCACGTCGCGCGATGCGGGCAGCCATTCGCCCAGCCGCTGCTCGGTCAGGTAGCCCTCGGCGTCCACCTCGTCCTCGGGCACGGCGCGGTCGTAGCAGTAGTAGCGGGTGAGCAGCGGGTGCTCGGCCGCGAGCTGGTCGATGCGCTCGCGGAAGGCGTGCACGGCGCGGTCGCGCGCGCAGTGGATGAAGGTCACCGGCCGGTCGGCGCCCAGCGCGGTGGCCAGCATCGGCAGCGTGGGCGTGATGCCGACGCCGCCGCTGATCAGCACCAGCGGCCGCTCGCTGTGCTGCAGCGTGAAGTGGCCGGCCGGCGGAAACACGGCCAGCGTGTCGCCCGCCCGCACCCGGTCGTGCAGGAAGTTCGACACCTTGCCGCCCGTCTCGCGCTTGACGCTGATGCGCAGGCTGCGCCCGTTGGCCGGCGCCGACAGCGAGTAGTTGCGGCGCTGCTCCTGCCCGTCCACCGCGACGCGCAGGCCGATGTACTGGCCCGGCAGGTGCGCCATCACCGGACCGCCGTCGGCCGGCACCAGATAGAAGGAGGTGATCTCGGCGCTTTCCTGCACCTTCTTCTCGACGCGGAAGGCGCGCTCGCCGCGCCAGCCGCCCTCGGCCGCGGCGGTGCGGTCGTAGACGTCGCGCTCGGCGGCGATCAGGATGTCGGCCAGCTGCCGGTAGGCCGCGGCCCAGGCGTCGATCACCTCGTCGGTCGCCACCTCGGCGCCCAGCACCTCGCGGATGGCGCGCAGCAGGCAGGCGCCGACGATGGGGTAGTGCTCCGGCTGCACCTGCAGCGCCACATGCTTGTTGACGATCTGCGCCGGCAGGTCGCCCAGCGCCTCGAGCCGGTCGATGTGCTTGGCGTACATGAGCACGCTGAAGGCCAGCGCCCGCGGCTGGGCGCCGCTGTGCTGGTGCGCCATGTTGAACAGCGGGCGCACCTCGGGGTGCTCGCCCAGCAGGGTGGTGTAGAAGTGGGTGATCAGCGCCTCGCCGCCGCTTTCGAGCAGGGGCACGGTGGATTGGACGATGGCGCGTTGGCGTTCGGTCAGCATAAGGAGCAGGTTCCAGGCGAAACAAAGGGAAAGTGAACGCCCGCTGCCATGCATGCTGCGTGCCCGGCGGGGCCGCCCTTGCTCACCAAGGGTTTACGCGTAATCGAGTCAAATTGACATCTTCCGGACGTCGTCAATCCGATAGCAAAATGATCGAAATGACAACATCCGCCACCCTGCACGCACTGGTCCCCCTGGTCGCCGATCTCGCCGAGGACCTGCCCGAGCACGAGCGCCTGCGGCGCCTGCTGGCCGCGCTGCGCACCGTGCTGCCGGCCGATGCGGCGGCGCTGCTGCGGCTGGAGGGCGAATGGCTGCGGCCGGTGGCCATCGACGGCCTGGTGCCCGACGCGCTGGGGCGGCGCTTCCGCATCGCCGAGCACCCGCGCTTCGCCCAACTGCTGGCGGCGGGGCAGGCCCTGCGCTTCCCGCCCGGCAGCCCGCTGCCCGACCCCTACGACGGCCTGGTCGCGCAGCCGCACGCCGTGCTGGAGGTGCACGACTGCATGGGCTGCGTGCTGCAGGCGGGCGGCCGGCCCTGGGGGCTGCTGACGCTCGACGCGCTGGTCGCCGGGCGCTTTGCCGGCGCGGTCGCACTGGACGTGCTGCAGGCCTTCAGCAACCTGGCCGCCGCCACCGTGGCGACGGCCGAGCGGCTGCGCCAGCTGCGGGTGCAGGCGCACCAGGCGCCGCCGGGCGAGCCTCCCGCGTCGGATCAGCGCACGCTGCTGGGCCAGAGCCCAGCCATGCGCCAGTTGCAGCGCGACGTGGCGCTGGTGGCGGCCAGCGAGCTGAACGTGCTGATCACCGGCGAGACCGGCACCGGCAAGGAGCTGGTCGCCCATGCGGTGCACGCGCAGTCGGCGCGGGCGGCGCGGCCGCTGGTCAGCATCAACTGCGCGGCCCTGCCCGACAACCTGGTCGAGAGCGAGCTGTTCGGCCACGCGCGCGGCGCCTTCACCGGCGCGCTGTCCGAGCGCCGCGGCAAGTTCGAGCAGGCGCACCAGGGCACGCTGTTCCTGGACGAGGTGGGCGAGCTGTCGCTGCCGGTGCAGGCCAAGCTGCTGCGCGTGCTGCAGAGCGGCCAGCTGCAGCGGCTGGGCTCGGACCGCGAGCACCGGGTGGACGTGCGCGTGATCGCCGCCACCAACCGCGACCTGGCGGCCGAGGTGCGCGCCGGCCGCATGCGCGCCGACTTCTACCACCGCCTGAGCGTGTACCCGCTGCACGTGCCCGCGCTGCGCGAGCGCGACAGCGACGTGCTGCTGCTGGCCGGCTTCTTCCTGGAGGAGAACCGCTCGCGGCTGGGCCTGCGGGGGCTGCGCCTGGACGCGGCCGCCCAGTCCGCCCTGCTGGCGCGCAGTTGGCCCGGCAACGTGCGCGAGCTGGAGCACCTCATCAGCCGCGGCGTGCTGCGCGCCCTCAGCCGCACGCCGCATGCCACCGCGCCGGGCCGCGCGCGCATGCTCACGCTGGGGGCGGCGGACCTGGCCGGCACGGTGGCGGCGGCCGCGCCGGCGCATGCGCCCGCCGCGCCGGCACCGGCCCACGAGGCCGAGGCCCCCGGCCTGCGCCAGGCCGTGCTGGCCTACGAGCGCCGCCTGATCGAGGACAGCCTGCAGCGCCACGGCGGCCGCTGGGCCGCCGCCGCGCGCGAGCTGCGCATGGACCGCGGCAATCTGCAGCGGCTGGCGCGGCGCCTGGGCCTGGGCCGGCCCTGAACGCGGCGAAGGCCGCGCGGGGCGGCCTTCGGAGGACGGGGCATCGCGGCGGGTGCCGCGCGGCGGATCAGTAGGCGCCGGGTGCGGCGTTCTGCAGCGCCGCGATGCGCTGCTCGATCGGCGGGTGGGTGGCGAACAGGCTGCCCAGCTTGCCGGTGATGCCCATCGCCTCCACCGAGCGCGGCAGTTCGCCGGCCGGCAGGCCGCCCAGGCGCGCCAGCGCGTTGATCATCGGCTGCCGGCGGCCCATCAGCTGCGCGGCGCCGGCGTCGGCGCGGAACTCGCGCTGGCGCGAGAACCAGGCCACCACGATGGCGGCGGCAAAACCCAGCACGATGTCCAGCACGATGGTGGTGACGATGTAGCCGATGCCGGGGCCGGAGTTGTTGTCGCTGCCGCGGCGCAGGAAGCCGTCGACCACGTAGCCGATCACGCGCGAGAGGAACACGACGAAGGTGTTCATCACGCCCTGGATCAGCGTCATCGTCACCATGTCGCCGTTGGCCACGTGCGCGATCTCGTGGCCGATCACGGCCTCGACCTCCTCGCGCGTCATGTTCTGCAGCAGGCCGGTGGAGACGGCCACCAGCGCCGAGTTCTTGAACGCGCCGGTGGCGAAGGCGTTGGGCTCGCCCTCGAAGATGCCGACCTCGGGCATGCCGATGCCGGCCTGGTCGGCGAACTTGCGCACGGTGGCGACGATCCAGGCCTCGTCGGGCGACTGCGGCTCGTTGATGAGGCGCACCCCGGCGCCCATCTTGGCCATGGTCTTGGACAGCAGCAGCGAGATGATCGCGCCGCCGAAGCCCATGACGAGCGCGAAGCCCAGCAGCGCGCCCAGGTTCAGGCCGTTGGCCGTGAGGTAGCGGTTGACGCCCAGCAGGCTGGCGACGATGCCGAGCACCGCGACCACCAGCACGTTGGTCATGACGAACAGAAGAATGCGTTTCAAGGTCTTGCTCGTGGGTATGAAGGAAATGGCTGCCGTCCAAATGTGAGCGGGGCTCCCGGATTTCAAGCCCCGCCTGCGGCCCGGCGGGATGTCGTCGCCGTCCATGGGCACAGGCGACCGCAGCGCGGAAATCATAGGGAACCGCCACCGCCCGCCGCGCAAATCCCCGCATCGGACAAGGCCGAAAGGCGTCGTCCATCCGCCAGGGCTTGGGCCGGGCCCGGCGGTTTTCCGGCCTCGGCCTCCGATCGGTGTCCGTCCCGCCATCCATCGCGGCGCGGGAAAACCACGACTCCGGGCACCCAACCCCTTTGAAATCAAGCACTTGCAGCGCCGCCACGGCGTGGCATGTCCGTTGCATTGAGCGGCCCGCCCGCAACGGGAGAGGACGGAGACGGACATGCGCCACGCGACCACCAGCGCCGCGGAAATGCCTGCGGCGCACGCCGCCGGCCGCAACCCCCTGACCTCGATCTCCCGGACGGATGCAGGCGCACCGCGTGCCCGACGGAAACACGTCCGCCACGGGCCAGCTTTCCTCATCACCCACACACAACGGAGACACTGTCAATGACAAGACGATGCACGGCCCCCAGGGGCGCCCTGCCTGCTCGCGCGGCAGCTGGCGCCAGCGCATTGCTCGCGGCGCTGATCCTCAGCGCCTGCGGCGGCGGAAGCGGCGACGGCGCCGGCGTGGCCCTCTTTCCGCCCGGCAGCGGCAATCCGCCGGGCGGCCCGGGCACGCCGGGTACCCCCGGCCCGACCGACCCCGGCACCACGGACCCGGGCACCGACCCGGAAACGCCCGTGCCGCCGGACGCCACGGTCAAGCTCAGCGTCCTGTCCTCGCCGGCCCATCTCGTCACCGGCGACGATGCACTGATCCAGCTGGACGTGCTGAGCGAGCAACCGCCCGACAGCCTGAAGGTGACCGTCAACGGCACCGACCAGACGGCGAAGTTCACCCGCCACCCCGCCACGGGCCACTTCATCGGCAAGGTGACGGGGCTGCAGCTCGGCGCCAATGAAGTGAGCGCCCAGTACGGCGCCTACAGCACCCGGCTCGCGCTCACCGCCTATCCGATCACGGGGCCGGTGTTCTCCGGGCCGCACGAGGAACCGTTCGTCTGCGGATACGCGACCTTCACCCGGCTGGGCGGCCAGAAGCTCACGCCGCTGGACGACGGCAAGTGCTCGACCGAGACCCGTGTCGACTACTGGTACCGGAACACCTCGGGCGGCAACACGCGGATCGTGCCCTCGGCCGTGACCGAGTACCCGGCCAACATGAGCTACCTCGAGATCAACGGCAAGCAAGTGCCCTACGTGGTCAGGCTCGAGAGCGGGACCATCAACCGGGCGCTCTACCAGTCGGCCATCCTGCACGACTTCCTGAACGAGCCGGAGCCGTCCCCCACCACGCCGCCCGCCGGCTGGAACGGCGGGCTGATCTACCCGCTGGGCGGCGGTTGCCAGGGCGGCTGGTACAAGCAGGGCAACGACTTCCCGACCCTGATCAACCCGCTCTACCAGAGCCGGGGCTACGCCGTCACGACGTCGACGCTCAACGTCTTCGGCACGAACTGCAACGACCTGCTGTCGTCCGAGACCACGGCCATGGTCAAGGAACGGTTCATCGAGAACTTCGGCACGCCCACCTACACCATCGGCACCGGCGGCTCCGGCGGCTCCTACCAGAGCCACCAGACGTCCGACAACTACCCCGGCCTGTTCGACGGCGTGGTCGTGAGCTCCACCTTCGCGGACGTGACCTCGTCGACCATCTTCAAGCTGTTCGACTCCCGCGTGCTGCAGAACTACTTCACCGACCCGGCGACGGCCGCGCTGAACTACACCACGGCCGAGAAGCTGGCCATCTCGGGCTACCTGCAGGTGGCCAACATCGCGGCGATGAGCGGGTCCGCCGGGCGGCTCGATCCGACAGTCTCCTTCCCCGCCGATCTGCCGGTGGAGCAGCGCTACCACCCGATCAACAACCCGGGAGGGGCCAGGGCGACCGTGTTCGACCACACCATCAACGTCTACGGCAAGACCGAGGCCGAAGGCTTCGCCCTGCGGCCGATCGACAACGTCGGCATCCAGTACGGCCTGAACGCGTTGAACGAGGGCAAGCTCGGCATCGACAAGTTCCTCGACCTCAACGAACGCGCAGGCGGCCTGGACCGTGACATGCAGCGCATCGCCCAGCGCACGGTCGGCGATCCCGATGCGCTGCGCCGCGCCTATCAGTCCGGCCGCATCGTCAGCGGCGGCGGCGGGCTCGCATCCACCGCCATCATCGACCTGCGCAACTACCTGGACGGTGCGGTCAACGGCGACATCCACACCAAGATCCACTCGTTCTCCATGCGGGAGCGGCTGCGCAAGGCCAACGGTCACGTCGACAACCACGTGATGCTGACCGCCGGCAGCAGCACGGCGGAAGCGTTCGATGCGATGCACGTGTGGCTGACCGCGGCCGGGGCGGACACCTCCGACCGGCCCAGGGCGCAGAAGATCGCCGCCAACCGCCCCGCGGACCTGAAGGACGCCTGCTGGCACGGTGGGTTGAAGTACACGGAAGAGCAGACCGCCTTCGGCGACGGCGCGTGCAATACCTTCTATCCCGCAGGCACGACGCCGCGCATGGCCGCGGGCGGCCCGCTCACCGACGACATCGCGAAGTGCCAGCTCAAGCCGCTGAACCCCTCGGACTACAAGGTGATCTTCACCGGCCCGCAGTGGAACCGCCTGACGGCCGCCTTCCCGGACGGCGTGTGCGACTGGACGCAGCCCGGCGTCGGCCAGCAGCCACTGCACGGCACCTGGCTGTCGTTCGGCCCTTCGCCCGAGAAGCTCCTCTTCGACATCACCCAGACGCTGAACCCCAACCTGTGACGTCCGCTGCCGCCGGCCTTTCCCGGCCGGCGGCATTTCCCACATCGATTTCCTCCACTCGAAACCTGTTCCGATCCATGAGCAAGACCACCATCCGACGCGCCCTGACGCTGACCGCCGCCCTCGCCCTGTCCGCCTTCGGCGCGCAGGCGCAGACCTTCCCCGACGGCAAGCCCATCACCTTCGTGGTGCCGTTCGCCGCGGGCGGGCCCACCGACAAGGTCGCGCGCGACCTGGCCGAGGCCATGCAAAAAGCCCTGGGCACCACCATCGTGGTGGACAACGCCGCCGGCGCCGGCAGCACCATCGGCACCGCCAAGGTCGCCCGCGCGCGCAACG
>Ga0164243_10001419_pt1 | contig 40605 bp, 41 predicted proteins | sample OricompcompostOP_FD_108781 | JGI IMG/M metagenome (GOLD analysis project Ga0164243, IMG submission 108781) | Organic Plus compost microbial communities from Emeryville, California, USA - Original compost - Organic plus compost (OP) | ecosystem: Engineered > Solid waste > Mixed feedstock >... | reverse complement strand
GTTCTTTCAGGTGTTCGACGGCGGCCAGGCGGTCGGCGCCGGCGTTCTGCGCGGCGCCGGCGACACGACAGCGCCGCTCATCGTCATGCTCACCGCGTACTGGCTGCTCGGCGTGCCGGTCAGCGCATTCCTCGGCTTCCGCACGAGCCTCGGTCCGGCGGGGCTCTGGTGGGGCTTCGTGGTGTCGCTCGCGGGCGTCGCGCTGTTCCTGGGCCTGCGTATTCGACGGGTGTTCGGCGGGCGAGTCCAGCGCGTCGGCGTGACGTGACTAGTCGCGCAGGATCCGATCGACGGCGCTGACGGCGGCGGCGAGTCTCGCGTCGCCCTGTCCTTCGACGACCGCGAACGGCGCGCCCGATTCGGCCACCGCGTCGCGAAACAGCTGCTGCATCTCCTCGCGGCGGTCGCCGCGGTCGCGGATGCCGTCGGCCACCCAGGGCAAGTCGATCTCGCACAGCAGGTAGAGGTCGGGGCGGCGCTCACGGGCGGCGTCGACGATCCACGCGGGCCGCTGCCCGAAGTAGTGGCCGCAGTACACGACGGTGCTGAGCAGATTGGTATCCTGAAAGAGGAGCGTTCTCGCCCAGGCCGCGTACTCGTCCTCGAGCGCCATCTGCCCGCGCGCGATTGGCCCGTGGTCGGAGAACTCGATCGGGCCGTCTTTCCGCGCCGCGAAGTCGCGCACGAACTCGGGCACGTATTCGACGCCGTAGTGCGCGGCGAGGCGAACGGCCAGGGTCGTCTTTCCCGTGGATTCGGAGCCGGTGAGTACGACGCGCTTCATGCGGGCACCGGGTTCGCCGCCTCCCGTCGCGACTTCCGCCACGACAGATATCCGAGCACGGCGAGCGCCAGGTAAATCGCGTAGTTGAAGGCGGTGAGGCGTAAGCCTTTGATGATGAACATTCCGACATAAAACATGTCGGCCACGATCCAGAGGATCCAGTTCTCGATGTACTTCTTCGTGAGCATGTACTGCGCGACGAGGCTGACCGAGACGAGCGCGGCATCCGCATACGGCAGCGCGGCCCCCGGAATGCGCGACGTGACGGTCGCGAGCAGCAGCCACGCCGCGACCCCGATCGCCGCCAGAACGCCCCAGAGCTTGAGCGGTGTGCTGCTCACATGAAGCTCGGTGTGCCCCTTGCCGCCGTACAGCCACTCGTACCAGCCGTAGAGCGACAGCCCGAAGTAGATCACCTGCAGCCCGGCATCCGAGTACAGGCCGGCGCGCAGGAAGACGACGGTGAACACCGCGGCGTTCACGAGCGCCGTGGGCCAGCTCCAGATGTTCTCACGCGTACTGAGGTAGACCGTCACGATGCCCATCGCCACGCCGAAGAACTCGAGGCAGCTGGAACCGTGTGCGGCCAGCCACCGGCAGAACTCGTCGATCATGGCGTGAGCCGATCCGCGCGGACGGCGCGAAGGCCCCCTGCCCTCACTTGCCGAGCGACGCGATGCGCGCGTCGCCCGTCTGCTTCACCCGCGCGACTGCGGCGTCGATCGCCGCCTTCGTCTCCGTCGACGACCCGCCGAGCTCGATGTCGTTCATCGCGCGGAGCGCTCCCACGTAGTAGTCGGTCCACGTGCGGAGAATGTCCGTCTCCTTCGCGCGATCGCCGCCCGGGGACGCGAGCGCTGCCCGGCCGAGCTTCGCCTCGGTATCGAGCCGCGCGATCGCCATCCGCTCCTGCTCGGCGACCAGCGCCCGGGCCGTGGGGCCATCGGCCGAGGCGAGCGTAAGGACAGAGACCAGGGCGGTGGTTCCGACGTTCACGAGCTCCGACTTCGACACCTTGTCGATGCGATCGGCATCGGTGTGGTAGAACTGATCGGTGAAGTGCCAGAACAGCGCGCCCGGCTTCTTGTACTGCAGGAAGGGCGTGTGGTCGCTGCCCCCCTCGAACGGATTCGTCTTCACGACCCACCCGGTGGTCGCCGCCTGGTCGAGCGCGCGCGCGAGCAGATAGTCGTTGTAGTAATGCGGCACGAGCGCATCCTTTTCGATCGGGCTGCCGCCCCACTCGCTGTGCTTGTCCTCGCCGCGCGTCCAGATCGCGCTCGGGTCGGGCATCTTCTCGATGAGGAAGCTGCCGCCGGTCTTGCTCGCGTCCTCGCCCGTCATGTCGAGGCTCAGCCCCCATTTCACGCCGCGGGTCCGGACCGAGTCATCGGCCAGGAAGTTTCGCGTTTGCTGAATCTCGAGCCCGTAGATCATCGTGATCGTGCGCGCCGGCTTCACCGACCCGTTCTTCACGAGCGTCGCGAGCACTCGCGCCATCTCGGAGAGGTCGCCGACCCCGGACGCGTTGTCGTTCGCGCCGGGTTCCTGGACGTGCGCGCTGATGACGTACCGCTCGGTGGGCGCGACCGCGCCTTTCACCTCGGCGACGAGCGTGAGCTCGTCGGACGGATACATCTTCGACTTCGACACGACGCGAACCCGCGTCGTGCCCTTCGCCAGTGCCGCGCGCAGCTTCGTCACGGCGTCGTAGGAAATCGGCATGCCCCACGAGCGCTTCGTGGAATCGTAGGGGATCGACCCGAATTGAATCGAGTGGACGTTCTTCTCCGGCTGCGTGTACGCCGGCATGCCGTAGGTGAACACGCCGATCGCCCCTCGCTTCTGGACTGCCTCACCCCAGACGCGTCCGACGTTGCCGTCGGCGAGCACGATCTTGCCGGCGACGGAAGCCTTGTCGTAGTCGGCCGGTGTTCCCTTGCCTACGTCGACCAGTTCCGCGACGACCCCGCTGTCCGGGGTCGAGAACGACATGATCGCGAGCATGTTTCGGTTGGTCGCGAACTTCAGCACCGGCTCGCGCTGCCCGACGATCGTCACGCTCGCGTCGACGGGCTCCCAGCCGGGATTCTTCATCGGCCGGTGCTCGATGCGATACGTCAGCACATCGGTCGGCTTCGCCGCGGCCGCTTCGACGTAGCCCGCGGCGACCAGCGTCTGCTCGACCCGATGGATGCTCGCATTGAAGCCGGTGTTCCCGGGCCAGCGGAAATACTGGTCCATGAACGCGACCTGGTCGTACGCCTTCTGGCCGTCGAACAGCGGACGGACGAGTGAGAAGTAGCGCTTCACCGCGGGCGGCGCGTCGGCGCGCTGGGCCTGGGCGGAGGAACCGGCGGCCACGAGCGTCATTGCGGCGGTGAGTCGGGTCGCGCGCGTCGCGAGCCCGTGCAGCTTCGAGGGCAGTCTGAGCATCCTGAAGCTTACGCAACCGTCGCGGCGCGGGCGACCGGCCCGCCCGTCAGCGCGGCGGGGAGGCCGCGCCGCAGGCCACCGAGGTCGACGGGCCAACGTATCCCTCGAGCTCCGTGAGATAATCCAACGATTGCTTCGCCGCATCGCCGAACGTCTCGATGCCGGCGTTGAGTCCTTGCCGCGCCGCCGGAATCATGTCGGCGCCGAGGCGCACTAGACGGCACGCCTCGACCCTGTCCGCGACCTTCGATGCTTCAGTCAGCGCCGCCTGCGCCACGCCAAGCGCGGCGGCCCCGATGAGAAACCGCGATGAGACCGTCGTTCGGACCGTGTCGGCAAGCGCCAGGAAGCGTAGCGCGAGCAGGAAATCCGCCGAGGTCTTCGTGGTGTTCGCCGCTCGATAGAGCGCGTTTCCCCGCGAGAGCGCGAACTCCGCGACGAACGCGGAATCCTCGCCGCCGGCGAGCGCGCGCCGCATGGTGACGAGGGCGCTATCCGGCCGGCCGAGCTCCATCTCCAGTTGCGCGATCATGAGGCGCCCCTGGGCCATCGTCGAATCGAGATCGACCGCGCGACGGGTCGCATCGAGCGACTCCGCGATCCTGCCCCGCGCGCGCAGGTCCTTCGCGTCCATGACGGCAAGGTCGGCGCTCTTCGGGAAGAGGGCCAGCCCGCGCGGGACGACGGTGTCGGCCTCGGACCGCACGTACTGGGCGTAGAGGGCATAGAGGCGTGCGTCCTTGGGAAAGGCCGTCACGGCGTGGGCGAGCGTCTCGACCGCCTGCAGGGGGCGAGCGGCGGCGCGGTATGCGGTGGCGAGCTTGAGGTAGAAGGTGGAGTCGGTCCGCGCGAGGGTGTCGTTGGCGAGCAGCATCTCCCCCGCCTCGATCGCATGGACCCAGCTCCGATTCTCGAACGCCGCGCGCCATTTCTGCTGTTGCAGCGCCAGCTCGTGCGGACGTCGCGCGACGAGTTCCGTCGCGAACGTCTCCGCCGCCGGCGCGTTGCCGCCATCGAACAGCGCGTACGTGACGCGGAGCGCGAGATCCATGTTTGCCGTATCGGTCTTCGCGAACCGCATCCACATGCGGGCGGCCTCGTCGCGGCGCCGCAGCGAGTCGAGCGCGATGGCGGCATACTCGGTCGCGTGCACGTTCGTGGAATCGATTGCGAGAATCTGTTGGGCCGTCGCAAGGATCTCCGCCGCCGGCGCGTGCATCTGCCCGAGCGCCCAGACCAGGCACATCCGCGCGATCGTGGAGGCCGGAAACGCTCGGACCGCCTCGCGCGCGGTGGCGGCCGCGCGCTGACCGTCGCCGTCGTGCAGCGCGTTCTCGCAGCGCCGCTGGTTGGTGAGCTGCACGCGGGCTCCATGCAGCGCGCGCGAAAAGCGCCGCCGCCGAGTCGACCCTTGGCGCGGAAACCTCGGCGAGGGGCTGGCGCAGGTTTTCGTCGCGCGTGAGTCGCAGTTCCCCGCTGATCGTCGTCACGTTCGCGGTCCGCGTAACCGTTCCGACGACGATCTCGTCGGCGCGCATCAGGCGCGCGAGTTGGCGCACGGCGTCGATCGCGTACGCGGAATCCGGGTTGTATCCGGCGCGCTGCAGTCGGTCGACGACCAGCCGATCGTCGATCACTTCCGCCAGCGCCTTGTCGTCGATGAGCCTGGCGGCCCGCGACCGGACCGCCGCCGCGGCATCGCGCGCGAACGGAATGTCCGCGCCTGGGCCCGGAGCGAAGTTCACGATCAGCACCGCCTGCTTCGTGAACTCCGGCGGCGCTTTCCTCGCGCGCTGGCCGTCCGCGCGCGACGCGCCGGGGAGCATCGCCAGCGCCACGCCCAGCACTCTCCCGACTCGCACCAGACGCCCCACACGTCCTCCGCGGCATCGCGTTCAGACCACCCACGTTTGACCAATCGGGGGACCAATTTTGCGCGACACTCCGATGCTCGTCCAGAGCGCCCGGCCGTTGTCGATAGCTTACGCCCATGCGCATCCTGCCGATTGATCCAGCACACCCGAACGCGACGGCTCTCGACGAGGCGGCGGCGCTGCTTCGCGCCGGCCGCCTCGTGGCGTTTCCGACCGAGACGGTCTACGGACTCGGCGCCAATGCACTCGATGCCGCGGCCGTCGATCGGATCTACCGCGCGAAGGGCCGACCCACATATAACCCGCTGATCGTGCACGTCGCGGACGCCGCGCTCGTCCACGACGTGGCGGCGGGGTGGCCGCGCGATGCCGAGACGCTGGCCGCGCGGTTCTGGCCCGGGCCGCTGACCATCGTGGTGCCGAAGCGGTCGAACGTTCCGGACGGCGTCACCGCGGGCCTCGGCACTGTCGCGCTGCGCGTTCCGAGCCATCCGATCGCGCACGCGCTGCTCGTCGCCGCGCAGTTGCCCGTGGCCGCGCCGAGCGCCAACAAATCGACGCAGGTCTCGCCGACCACCGCCGCACACGTCGCCACATCGTTGGGCGACGCGGTCGACCTGATTCTCGATGGAGGACCGACCTCAGTGGGTATCGAGTCGACGGTCGTCGATCTCTCGGGGAGCACGCCGGTGCTGCTGCGCCCGGGGCTGATCAGCGTTCCGCAATTGGAGGCCGTCGTGGGACCGGTGGCGATCGCCGGCCCGTCGAGCGGCACGACGGGCCGGCCGTCTCCAGGGATGCTCGACAAGCACTACGCACCGCAAGCGCGGGTGCGCCTCGTCACGGCGCCCGGCGTGAGCGACGCGATCCGCGAGGCGCACGACGAAGGCAGGCGCGTCGGCGCCATCGTGATCGACGGCGATGCGACGGAAGCCGACGTGCGCGCGGTCCTTCCGGGAGACGCGGCGGGCTACGCCGCGCGCCTCTACGGAACGCTCTACTCGCTCGACGACGCCGGGTGCGACATCATCGTCATCGAACAGGTGCCCGATGCGCCCGAGTGGCTGGGCGTCGCGGATCGGCTGCGCCGCGCCGCATACTGACCGCTAGAACAGCGCCTGGAACGCAAGCAGGCCGAAGGTCGCGCTCGGAATCGTCGAGACGTGCGGGAAGGTCTGACGGATGATGTTCAGCGCGATCTTCGCGTTGCCGTTCTCGATGAAGTAGCTGGCGCCGCCGACGATCTGCACCTGTTCCGCGTTGATCAGCGCCGACTCCGCGCGCGTGTCGCGGTCCCACCAATCGTAGCGCGCGACGAGTTGCAGGTCGGGATGCACACGGTAGGCGCTGAGGCCGTACCACCCGAAGCGTCGAAGCAGTCCGTCGCGCGCGGCCATCGTCTCGCCGCGCAGCACGAGCTTCGTATCGCGATACTGGATCTCCGTCGCTGCCCGCTGCTTCTCCTGCGTCGGTGGCCCGCCCTCGAATCCCGCGCTGCCGCCGACCTGCAGGCGATTGAAGAACGGCGGGTGATAGGCCGAACGGGCCATCACTGCCTTCTGTGGGTTCGCGTCGATTCCGCCGCCGGCGTCGCCCATCTCGTCGAACATGCCGACATGGTACTCGAGCCCCGAGACCTCGCCGTTGGCCGACGCGCCGATGTCGCGAACGTCGCCAAGACCGACGGCGCGAGAACGCTCGACGACGAAGTTGGTGCGCTCGATCGTCTCGACGTTCCAGGTCGCGATCGTTCCCTCGAGGCTGAGCGGCACGATCTGCTGGCCGACGTCGAGTATGAACGCGCGGTTGAACGAGTAGGTGAGCGCGGCATCCTGGAGGATGCGAGAACGTTGATCGACGCCGACCGAGCTCACGGCCGCCGAATCAGCCGACGTGCCGGTGGCGGTGTTGAGCTGAAGCGGCTTGGCGGCGTCGAATGTGACGCGCCACCGCAGGCGCGGCGAAATCGCGCCGGTGAACTTGAGGTCGGCCTTGCGGAGACGATAGCCGTCCTTGATCAGCGGATCACCGCTCCGGTAGTAGACCTCCAGAAACCCGTGAATCTCGACCGGCGGCAGGATGATCTTCGGCAAGGCGACGGTCGAATCCTGCGCGCGCAGCACGGAGGCCGCCGCCAGACATGCGACGAAAGCCAGCGCCGTGGTGAGGCGCTCGCGAAGGAACTGCATGAAGTGGACGGATGCGGGGGTGGGGGGAACAGACGCCGGTGCTGCGGCGTATGGGCGCCGTCAAGTTAGACGCGCAGGCTCAGTCTCGCGAGGATCCTGGATCGGCGAGTGATGCCCATGCCCGTTGATGCTTCATTCCGCCCGGTTGCGGGCGATCGCACCAGCGCGCTGCGGTGCGATCAGTTCTTGTGGCGAAAGATGATCCGGCCGCGGGTCAGGTCGTAGGGAGACACTTCGATCGTCACGCGATCTCCCTGCAGAACACGAATGCGAAACCGCCGCATGTTGCCGCCGAGTGTGGCGAGCACGTTGTGTCCATTGGTCAACTGCACACGGAACGTCGCGTTGGGCAACACTTCCGTGACCTGCCCTTCGAGCTGAATCGGTTCTTCTTTGGCCATGAACGAGGGGAAAAGTGGGAAACGCGCGGAAGAAGTATAGACCGCTCATGCCGGTCCGGTAAGGAGAGGTCGAACACTTCCGCCGACGCGGCGCCAGGGGGAGGGCGCCCGGTCGTCCTACGGCGCAAAAAGCCCGCGCGTTGGCGCGGGCTTTCTGAGGATCGTCGGCGCGCGATCGCGCGGGGCGACTATGGAACCGTCTTCTTCTTTTTGTCGACGTTGTTCCCAATCACACCGCCGAGGACACCGCCCACCGCCGCGCCAATGATGCCGCCCTTCACCTTGTTCTTGCTCGTCGTCGCGCCGATCACCGCGCCGGCCGCGGCGCCGATCGCGGCGTCACGCTTCGTGTGCTTCTCGGTGACCGTGCGGGGCTCGCGCGCGACGGTCGCAGAGCTGCTCGCCGTGCTCGATCCGCGGCTCGACGACGAACGACGTGCCGTGGTCGTCCGTCGAGCCGCGGTCGACCGCGGCGCACTGGTGGCCGTCGTGCGCGCGGCCAACGGTGCCGGCGCGGACGCCGTCGTCAACGCGCTGTCACGCTCGAGCGCGGAGATGCTGTCCATCGACGCGCGCTGCTGTGCCGCGAGCGACAGATCTCGGCTCAACGCACTGTCTGCCGCCCTGCTATCGCCGCGTCCACACGCGCCGGTGGCGACGAGCGCCGCGATCGCGAGTGCAGAAAAAGTTCGGGTCATTCGAACGCCTCCTCTGTGAATGCGCATGGAGAGAGGCAGGCAATGTGCCAGATGGTAGGGAGGATGGAGCAGGGGGTGGGAGTGCTGCAGGTCACTTACCAGTTCGCGAAAACCGGCCATGCCACGCATTCGCGACAACCGCCCACCCATTCGGGACAACCGGGACAACCGCCCACGCATTCGCGACAACCGCCCACGCATTTGCGACAACCGCGCGCGCGTTCGCGACAACGCCCACCCGTTCGCGAAACTCCCCGCGCCGCGCGAGTTCCGCCCTGCCCCCTGCCCCCGCCCCCTGCTCTCGGTTCTGCTGATTAGCTTTCCGTCTCGACCGGGGTGCCTGCCCACAGGGGGCGCAGGCTGAGAGAGTCCCGTAGAACCTGATCCGGTTCGCACCGGCGTAGGGAGTCAATAATGCTGAGTCACGCCGTGCCGGCTCGTTGCCGGCGGGCTGCCGCGCTCGCGGCCGCCACTTTCCTCACATCGTCCACCATCGCTTCCGCGCAGGCGCGCGACACCGCGCGCGTCGACAGCACGCGCACGCAGCGTCTCGAGCGGGTGATGATCTCCGCCGTGCGCGCATCGGGCGCCGCGCCGATCTCCCAGAAAACACTCACGAACGCCGACATCGAGCCTCGCTACTTCGGGCAGGACGTGCCGCTCGTGCTGCAGGGGATCACCCCCTCGCTCACGTCGTACTCCGAGACCGGATCCTACTGGGGCTACAGCTACATTCGCCTTCGGGGACTCGATCAGTCGCGCATCAACCTCACGCTCGACGGCATTCCGCTCAACGATCCGGAAGACCAGGTCCTCTACTTCGCGGACTTTCCAGATCTCGCAAACAGCCTGAACACGGTGCAGGTGCAGCGCGGCGTGGGCACGAGCAGCAACGGCACCGCTGCGTACGCCGGGTCGATCAACCTGGAGACGACGCCGCTCACCGGCCCGCGCGGCGGCAACGTGCAGCTCGAGGCAGGGTCGTTCGACTCCAAGCGTGTGAGCGCGGAATATCAGACGGGATTGCTGCCCAGCCGCTTCGCCTTCTACGGCCGCGTGTCGGGCATGCGCACAGACGGCTACCGTTATCACTCCGGCGTGCAGGGGACGTCGCTCTTCGCCAGCGGCGGCTACTTCGGCGACCGCGACATCGTCAAGATCACGACGACCACCGGCGTGATGAAGGACACGATGGCCTACCTCGCCGTCGCCAAGTCGGATCTCGACACGAACCCGCGGATCAACCCGCTGTCGCCGCGCGAGCGCGACGGCTTCGGCGAACGGCTCGTCGCGCTGTCGTACGCCCGGCTCCTCTCCCCCTCGTCGTCGATCACGACGACCGCCTACCGCATCTCCGCGAGCGGTGACTACGACGTCATCGTCGACTCGCTGTGGAACTTCAACCTGAAGTTCGTGTGGTACGGCGCGACGAGCGACTGGAGCTATCGCCGCGACGGCTTCCAGCTCGACGTGGGCGCCAATGCCAACACCTACGCGCGCGATCACGCGGCCTACGAGCGCCCGAACACGAACGATCCGCTCTACTTCAACACCGGCCACAAGCAGGACGCGAGCGCGTTCACGAAGCTCGCCTACGCGACCGGCGCGGTGACCTGGTTCGGCGATCTGCAGGCGCGCCACGCGCGCTTCCGCTACAGCCCCGACGCGAATGCCGGCATCAGCGAACGGTCGATCGATTGGACGTTCGTGAATCCGAAAGCAGGCGTCTCGTACGCGGCGACCCCGTCGTGGACGTTCACCGCGTCGTACGGGCAGAACATGCGTGAGCCCGCCCGCAACGACATGTTCGCCGGTCTGGACAACCTCGACGCGGCGAGCGCGCCCTTCGTCGGGGACCTCTCTCGGGTGAAGCCCGAGCGTGTTCGCGACGCCGAGGCGGGCGCCGCCTACCGCTCGTCGACTTTCATGCTCTCGGCGAATCTCTACTCGATGGACTTCCACAACGAGATCGCACCGATCGGCGCCCTGAGCGATCTCGGCGCTTCATTGCGAAAGAACGTGGATCGGAGCTATCGCCGCGGCATCGAGGCCGACGCCAGCTACCGCGGAATCAACCGCGTCACACTCGCGGGCAACGCCACGCTCAGCCACAATCGCATCCGCTCGTACGTCGACTCGACCGGCGACACGCCGGTCACGTACCACGATGTGGCGCCGCTGCTCACGCCGACGGTCCAGGCCTTCGGCCACGTCGGGTTCGCCGCGACGCGGTCCGTGGATCTCGCCGTGGACGCTCGCTACCAGAACCGGAGCTTTCTCACGAATACGTCCGACGACCGAACCGTTCTCCCGGCATACGCCAACGTCGACGCGAGCGTCGCGTGGCGCGTTCGCCAGGTCGAGCTGCTCGCGCGCGTCAACAACCTGACCGACAGCCGTCGGTACGGCAGCGGGTATGCGGACAGCGGCACCTCGTACTACTTCATCCTTCCGCCGCGGAACGTCTTCGTGACGATGAAGCTCGACTTCTGAGCGCGCCCGTTCGGCGCGCGTGGCCCACAATCTGCCGGAGTCAGGCGCAACCACCGGAGAACTACCATGGCCGATCCCAACGACGTGAACGCCACGCGCACCGAATCACGCGCCGACCAGCACGACGAGACGCACGACGAGATGCAGGAATGCATCGAAGAGTGCCTCAATTGCCATGCGGTCTGTACCATCACGCTCCAGCACTGCCTGGCAACCGGCGGCGGAGAGCTCACCGAGGTCAACCTCGTCGGCATTCTGCTCGACTGCTCGGAGATCTGTCAGACCAGCGCGAACTTCATGTTGCGCGGCTCGCCCTACCACGTGATCACGTGCGGGGCGTGCGCCGAGCTCTGCCGCGCGTGCGAAGAAGCCTGCCGGTCGGTCCCAGGCGACGAACAGCTCGCGCACTGCGCCGACGTCTGCGCTTCATGCGCCGAGGCGTGCGACCGAATGTCGCAGATGGGAGGCGAGGAGTGACTGTCGCGACGGCGATTCGAGGACACCGTAGCCGAACTCGACTCGCCGTCCTGCTGGGCGGGCTGATCCTATCGCTGGTCGCGCCGAATGCGAGCGCGCAGCGCCGAAGCGAACCGCGGACGGCCTACGGGGCGTCGGACTTCGCCAAAATCAAGTGGCTCGTCGGCAGTTGGGCCGGCGCCGCTGACGGCGAGAAGACGCTCTACCAGCGCTTCGAGCAGCTCGATGATTCGACCTACCAGATCACGTACTTCCGGGACGCCGGCTTCGGCGAACCCAGCGGCAGCGGCCGTCTCTATCTCTCGGTCGGTCGGGTCTATCACACGTTCGGCTCGAACCGCTGGGTGGCAACCCGCGTCGGCGACCAGGGGCTCTATCTCGTCCCGCAGACGGCCGCGCGCAGCAACTTCGCGTGGACCTATCTCTCGCCGGACCACTGGACGTTCACGATGCGCACCGGTGTCGGCGGCCACGAGCAGGTCACCGTCTACGACATGACCCGCGTGAAGCGGTGACCGTCGGCTCGAGAGCGGCAGCCGTCTTGCACTCCCGTTGCCTCGATGTCAGCGCCATCGTCACCCGACCTGCCCGACATCGAGCCGCCGGGCGCCGAGTCCGCGCACGAACAGCGCGCGGGGCGGGACCGTCGTGCGGTTCCCGAGGAAACGCGCCGGGCGCATAAACCGAGTCGCTTCGGACGTCTCACCGGCATCGCGGGCCGCGAGATCGCGATCATCCTGGGCGCGGTCACCGCCATCATCGTGGCCATCTGGCTGGTGCGCCCGATCTTCGCCGGGCGACCGACCGTCGCTCAAAGCATTTCCAGCGCGATCCCGATCGCGAAGGCCGTCGCTCCAGGCGCGACACCGGTGACCGATACGAGCGAGCTCGGGCGATTGATGGCGTCGCCCGAGTTCGAGCGCGATCGCAAGGCGTTCGCGGCCGACCTCGTCGCGACCGGCCGGATGAATCAGGCGCGCGCCGACTCGATCGCCTACTACGCGGTCCGGGAAGCATACCGAAACGGCATTCCGCCGGCCGTCATCTTCGGCGTGCTGCTCACCGAGAATGCGCGCTTCGTCAGCGGGGCGATGTCGAACGTCGGCGCGGTCGGGCTGATGCAGGTCTATCCGAAGATCTGGCTGAAGGAGCTGCGCGACAAGTTCGGCTCCGACCTCGCGAGCGATTCGACGAACATCAAGTACGGCGTCTACATCCTGAAGCAGTACGTGAAGACCGACTCGGGCGCCGTGTCATCAGGAAACCTGAATAAAGGTTTGCTGCGGTACAACGGCTGCGTCCGCGGCACGAACACGCCGAATTGCCGGACCTACCCCAACAAGGTTCAGCGGTACGTCGAGCAGGCGGCGAACTCCATGTGCGGCGACAAGAACCTGTACGACTGCATTGCCAAGCCCTTCCTGGCCGGCCTCACCGGACGCCGTCCGGACCCGCCGGTGGCGACACAGTAGCGCGCTACACCGTCACGACGACCTTGCCGAACGACTGGTTGCTCGACAGCCATTCGTGCGCGTCGCGAATCTCGGACAGCGGGTAGATGCGGTCGACCGTCGCGCGGAGCTGTCCGGACGCGATGAGCGGCACGACCTCACGCGCAAACGCCGACGTCACGACACGCTTTTCCTCCACACTGCGCGCGCGGAGAACGGTGCCGCGAATGGTGAGTCGCTTGCCGAGCACCATCCCCACCGAGATCGTCGCCGCGCGCCCGGCGACGGTGCCGATGAGCATGATCCGCCCCCGCGGCGCCGACGCGCGAATACTCGGCGACACATAGCCGCCGCCGACGAGATCGAGCGTGACGTTCACGCCCTTGCCTTCCGTCCACCGCTCGAGCTCGCTGAGCATCGTCTCCGGATCGGCATCGACCGCCACGCCGTCGTCCAGGCCGAACTCCCGCGCGCGGACGATCTTGTCCGCCGTGCGCGCCGTGCCGAACGGAATCGCGCCCCATGCGCGGGCCAGCTGCACCGCCGCGAGCCCCACGCCACTCCCCACCGCGTGAATCAACACGCGCTCGTCCGGACGTACCTGCGCCTGCGTCACGAGCGCGTCGTGCGCCGTGATGAACGCTTCGGGGATCGCCGCCGCGTCAGTCCAGGAGAGACGCTCCGGCACGCGCGCGACGCACCGGGCGTCGGTCACGAGGAACTCCGCGTTGCCGCCCCCCGCCACGATGCCGAACACGCGATCCCCTTCGCGCCACTCGAAGACGTCGGTGCCGACGCCCGCGACCACGCCGGCGAACTCGAGGCCAGGCACGTCAGCCGGCGCCCCTGGCGGAGCGGAATAATTCCCCTCGCGCTGGTGGACGTCAGCGCGGTTCAGCGCCGATGCGCAGACGCGGACGAGGATCTCATTGGGCTTGGGAATCGGCGTCGGCCGGTCCTCGATCTCGAGAACCTCCGGCCCGCCGAACCTCGTGATGACTGCGGCTTTCATTCGCTCTACGGAACCACGATCGTCGGCGCGCTGGCCATACCGGTCGGCGACAGCGCGGTGACCGCAATCTCATCGGGCTCCGCGGTGCCGAAAGCACTGGCGCCGAGGCGTCCCTCGCCGGCTGGGCGCAACGTCGTCGCCCAGATACCGTCGCGGCCGCGCGTTTGAATCAACCACCATCGTACCGCGGTCGTGTCTCCCGGCGCTACTGCGAATGTGGCAGGACCGTCGGTGCCGACTACCGAAACCTGCGGGGCGGCCGGAACGGCGGCGCCCAGCCAGGGGAACGCCGGCACGATGGCACGCTCCTGATAGGTCTCGGCGAGTGCCGCCGCGAGGCGGTTGCCGTCCGCGGTCAGAGCGCCCATCCGGAAATGCACGTGCCCCGGCGCATCCGCGGTGCCGATGCGCGCATCCCGCAATTCGGCGATCTGCCGCGAGATCTCGGACATGGCCCAGCGGTCGCGCGTGCCGCCGTAGACACGCGACGTGTACAGCCCCGGCCAGATGTAGCGCCCCTGCGGGTTCTGGGTGTGCCACCAGTCGTCCAGCTTCCGGAAGCGATCCTGCGCGCCACCGACCTGCCAGTAGAGCTGCGGCGCTACGTAATCGAGCCAGCCCTCGCGCAGCCAGCGGCGAGAGTCGGCGTAGATCTCCGCGAACGAATCGAGCCCGGTGATGCCGGGCGGGTTGCCGGGACGCCAGATACCGAACGGGCTGATTCCCACGGCGACGGCAGGCTTCAGCGCCTTCACATCGGCGTACAGCGTCTCGATGAACCGATTGATGTTGTCGCGGCGCCACGCGTCGCGATCGCTGAAGTTCTTCCGGCCGTACTTCGCCCACGTGGCGTCGTCGGGGAACTGGATGTCGACCCGCGAGCGCACGTTCTTGCCTCGCACGCGCCGCACGACAGTGCGCGACTCGCGATACGGGTAGAAGTAGTCGTCGATCTGAATGCCATCGACATCGTAGCGCTTCACGACGTCGAGGATCGCGTCGAGCACGTACTGTCGCGCCGCGGGCTCGCCAGGATCGATCCACGTTTGCGAGCCGTATTTGCGAATCCACTCGGGGTGCTTGCGCGTGACGTGCGACGGCGCCGCCTTGCCGACGAGGTTCGGCAGCATCGCGCGGAATGGATTGAACCACGCGTGCAGCTGAAGTCCGCGAGCATGCGCTTCATCGATCGCGAACTGAAGCGGATCGTACGCGGGGCTCGGTCCGACACCGGACTTCCCGGTGAGGAACACGGACCACGGCGCATACGACGTAGGATAGAGCGCATCGCTAGCCAGCCGCACGTGCAGCACGACGGTGTTCAATCGCGCCGCGGCGGCGGCATCGAGCATCGCTGAAAGCTCCGCGCGCTGCTCGGCCGGAGTCATGTCGGGACTCGACGGCCAGTCGCGAATTCCCCGATCCACGATCGGAGTGGCCCAGGCAGCGCGGAACTCTCGGGGAACCGGCGGGGGCGCCGTGATCACGCGTCCAAGCGGACGACCGTGTCCCGTGCTGAGAGTCAGCGCGAGGAGAGAAACGGCTCGGCGCAGCATTGTGTCGGAAGATACACACGAACCGGGAAAAGATTCCCCGGTATGGGTCCGTGGAATCCCGTGCGTCAACTGGCATGAAGGCTGCTCTATGGACAGCCGGCGATACCGCGAAAGGGAGAGCCGCCTCGGCGGCTGAAGGTGGGGGCGCGGGTCGTCACAAGGTGGGGGAGAGAGAGAGAACAAACAGGCAGCGCGAAAGCGCTGCCTGTTTGTTTTCCCACACGTGCGCCGTGATCGGTGCGTTCCCGCCGTGCCCTACTTCAGCGGCGGCGCGCTCGCCGGCGGTTTCCGCCACCTGGTCGCCTGCTCATACGCATAGGCGATGCGGATCAGTCTGCCTTCGTCGAATGCACGGCCGAAGATTGACATGCCGGCAGGCAGCTGGCCGTCGCGGGTGTAGCCCATGGGCACCGTGATCGCCGGCATGCCGGTCGTGGGCGAGAACACCTGGCTGTTGTCGCCGGCCGGCGTCTGCATGTCGCCGATCACGCGTGGCGGAAAGCTCCAGGTGGGATAGACGAGCGCGTCCAGCCGCAGACTGTCCATCGTGTGTGTGACGGCCGCACGCAGTCCGTCGCGAACTCGCTGCCGCGCCACACAGCCGGGCATCGTATCGGGCTTGCCCTCGAAGGCCACCGCGGACCGCAGGCGGGCTCCGATCGACGGATGATACAGCGTCGAATCCTTCGCGATGGCTTCGATCGACTTCACCGGCACACCCGGGCCCTGCTCCGCGAGCCATTGATTGAACTCGTAGCGGAACGGATTGCACGGCGCGCGATTGGACCGACGAATGGAATCGGCGCTCGCGATGATCACCGTGTCGATGACGGTCGCCCCCGCCTTCCGCAGATCCGCGACGGCGCGATCGAACGCCGCGCGAACCTCGGCATCAACTGGCGAGCCCTCGAAGGCCTGCCGCAACACGCCGATACGCGCGCCCTTCAGCCCGTCCTTCTTGAGAAAACTCGCATAGTTGGGGATCGGCCTGTCCTTCACCGCCGCGGTCGCCGGATCGTCAGGGTCGTAGCCGACGACGGCCTGGAACACGGCCGTCGCGTCCGCGACGTTCCGTGCCATCGGCCCGGCGATATCAGCGAAGAGGCTCAGCGGAGCGATCCCCGCGCGGCTCGTGAGCCCCATCGTCGATCGGATGCCGACGAGCGCCTGATGCGAACTGGGGCCGCGAATCGAGTTGCCGGTGTCCGTGCCGAGTCCGACCTCGCCCAGATTGGCCGCTACCGCGGCCGCCGTTCCACCCGACGATCCCGCCGTCACGCGCGACGTGTCGTACGGGTTGTGGCTGTAGCCCTGGAGAGAGTTCACCGTCTCGAGCGGGCTGAACGCGAATTCCGCCATGTTCGACTTCGCGAGAACGATCGCGCCCGCCTGCTTCACGCGCGCGACCTCGAACGCGTCCTTGTGCGGTGCGTAGCCCTTGAGCGCGACGTTGCCGGCGGCGGTCTGCAGACCGATCGTCTGCATGTTGTCCTTCACGATCATCGGCACGCAGTGCAGCGGCCCCACGAGCTGCTTCGATGCCCGAAAGCGCCGGTCCAACGAGTCGGCGATCGTCAGCGCGTCCGGATTGACGACGGTGATCGCGTTGAAGCTCGGTCCCTTCTTGTCGTATGCGTCGATCCGATCGAGATAGGCCTGCACGAGCGCATGGCAGGTCAGCGTTCCGGCGCGCATGGCCGCGTGGACGTCGGCGATGGTCGTCTCCTCGAGACGGAACCGTTGCTGCGCGCGCGCGGCGGTCGCGCTGGCCAGAAAGAGCGCGGCGAGGACGAGGCGTTGTGGATTCATGCGCCACACATTGCAGACGAACGGGGCCGTGCGTCAATCGACGCACGGTCTTCCGTGCGTCTACCCTTGCCGAACGAAGCGACCTGGACGCGCCATTCAGTCCGCGCGCAGCGCCGTATTCGCGTCGACGCGCGACGCGCGCGTCGCCGGTATCCAGCTCGCGAGAGCGGCGATGACCAGCAGGACCGCCGTCACGGCGACGAATACCGCGGGATCGCGCGGCGAGACCTGAAACAGCAGCGGCGCGATCCACCGCCCGGAGACCAGCGCGAGCACTACCCCCGCGGCGACTCCGACGCCCGCGACGCGGATCCCTTCCCCCACCACCAGGCGAACGACGTCGCCCGCCTGCGCGCCGAGCGCACGTCGGACGCCCAGTTCGTGCGTGCGCTGCGCGACGTTGTATGCGATCACGCTGTAAAGCCCGACCGCCGCCAGCACGATCGCCAGCGCGCCGAACGCAACGAACATCGTCGCCCCCAGACGCCACGACCGCATCTCACCGCCGATGATCTTCGCGAGTGGCGTCACCGTGACGTACGATGCCCCCGGCATCTCGCGCTGGAGGCGGCGGCGGATGGCATCCACCCTCGCTGCGCCGACGCCACGAACGCGCACGAACAGACCGCCCTGCGCCGGCCGGTACTGCGCCGCGGGCAGGTAGTAATACCGGCTCGAGTCGGCGCCCAAGCTCTGCTCCTTGATGTCCTCGGCGATTCCCACGACGTACGTGCACGGCATCGTGTCGGCCGACACGCGCACGCATTGCCCGATCGGGTCGCGTCCCGGCCAGAGCGTCTTCCCCATTCGGTCGCTCACGACCATCACGCGCGGCGCGGTCGCAACGTCGGCGTCGGTGATGCCTCGGCCGCGAATGATCCGCGTTCCGACCGTCGTGAAGAAGCTCGGCGAGACGGCGTTCATGTCGAACTGCCCGAGCCGGCCGACGGTGTCGATGCCGGCGACGAACAGCGAGAGACTCGTCATGCTCCAGAAGGGCACGGCGGTCTGGCGGCTCACGCTCACGACCTCGGGCATGCTCGCCGCGGCGTCGTACAGCCGCTCTCGAAGCTGCACGGCCGCGGCGCTGTCCAGAACCGTCCCACGATTGTTGATGTCGACGAGCAGCACCGGTTCGACGTCGAATCCGAGCCGCACCGAGCTCGCGTTGCGCATGCTGCGCACGAACAGGCCGGCGCCGACGAGCAGCACGACCGACAGCGCCGCCTGAACGCCGAGAAGCACCGGCCGGAGCCGCGAGCGTCCGTAGGTCGCGTCGCGCATGCCGGCCTTGAGGTCATTCGTGAGATCCGTGCGGCGCGCCTGGACGATCGGTGCCAACCCGCTCACCACGCCGACGAGCACCGAGACGACCAATGCAAAGCCGAGGGTGCGCGGATCGCGGAAGCCGTTCGCCGCCTCCGACCCCTCGAACAGCGATGCGCGCAGCACCCGCCCGGCGCCGTGTGCGATCATCAGACCGGCGAGTCCACCCAGCGCCGACAGCAGCAGGCTCTCCACGAGAAACTGCGTGGCGAGCCGCAACGGACGCACGCCGAGCGCCACGCGCAGCGCGACCTCGCGCCGGCGTGAGATCGCGCGGGCGAGCAGCAGGTTGGCGACGTTTGCGCACGCGATGAGCAGCACGAGCACCGACACGCCGCCGACCCACGTCGCCACCTTGCCGACGCTCGTCGCATTGGGACCGCGCTCGGCGAGAATGGATCCGGCCATCGCCCTCGGCTTTGCCAACTCGAGTGACGGCACCCGCGGCTGTTCCTCGCGCTGCGCCTGATAGCTGCGCACCTCCGCCTGGGTGAGATCGCTGGTCGCTTCCGCGATCGTCACGCCGGGCTTCCGCGTGGCGATCATCTGCATCCAGCCCCACGAATAGGTCGTCCACCACGACTTGCCGGCGGCGGTCACACCCGCGCCCGCGGCGTAGCTCGTGATGGGAATGAACGCGGCGGGCGGACGATCGACCGACAGCCCGACGAATCCTGGCGCGGCGACGCCGATCACCGTGTAGATCGTCGGACCGATCTGCAGTTTCTCGCCGAGGACATCGCGGCGCTTTGCGTAGCGCGTCTCCCAGAAGGCGTGGCTGAGTACCACCACAGGCTGGCCCGCCGGTGGCTGATCTTCCGCCGCGGTGAAATACCGCCCGAGCACGGGCGGAGCGTCGAAGAAGTCGAAGAAGCTCGCGCTCACGACGCCGACCTGCATCTCGCGCGCGGCATCGCCGACGCCAACGGCCATGGCGCGCGTCGAATACCCCGCCGTCCGCGAGAAGGACGACGTCCACTTCGTCAGATCGACGTATCGCGCGTAGCGGCCGACGCTGCCGATGTGCTCCGTGCCGCGATAGGTCTCCGCCGTGTAGATCCGGTGCGTCAGCGCGGCATCACGGAGTAGCGGCGGCGGCCGGAAGAGCAGCCGGTCGACGATGCCGAACATCGCCGCGTTCGCGCCGATTCCCAGGGCGAGCGTCAGGGCGACGGCGATCGTGAAGGCGGGCTTGCGGCGCAGCCCGCGCGCGGCGTACGCGAGATCCTGGCGAAGGGCGTCGAGGCTCATGCGGCGTTCGACAGCATGAGCCCGAAAAGCGTTGCCCTACCCCTGGCGCTCCATCGCCACCTCGGCCCTCAGGCTCTCCTCGTCGCGGAAGATGGTCGCGACGGCGAGAGTCTTTCCGTCCCTCTCGTAGCGCACCGACACGTCGCGTTTGGACGGGTCGCCGTCGACGACGGTCCGGTCCCAGCGCTCGGCGTGCCCGACGTAATTGATGCTCACGTCGTAGTGCGCGCTCCAGAAGAACGGGACCTGATCGAACCGCTCGCGAGCGCCGAGGATGTTGCGGGCAGCCGTCTGCCCCATGCGCTGCGCGACCACCCAGTGTTCGACGCGGATCGCGCCGGCCCGCGGATCTGGCCACCGTGCGATGTCGCCGGCCGCGTAGATGTCCGGCGCGCTCGTCTCGAGCTGCTCGTTCACGGTCACGCCTTTGTCGACCGCGATCTCCGCGGCTTCGGCGAGTTGCACGCGCGGACGCACGCCGACGCCGAGCACCACGAGATCGGCGGCGATCGAGGATCCGTCATCCAACACGACGGCATCGGCATCGATGCGCTGTGGCTTCCGCCCCAGGTGGAACGACACGCCCTTCTCTTCGTGCAACGACTTTATGAACGCGCCAAGCTCGGGGCCGAGGACGCGCTCGAGCGGGAGCGACTCGGGCGCGACGACGTCGACCGCCACATTCCGCGCCCTCAGCGATGCCGCCACCTCGAGCCCGATGAAGCTCGCGCCCACCACGACCGCTCGCTTCGCCGTAGCCGACGCCTCGATGATCGAACGGCTGTCGACCAGCGACCGCAGATAGTGCACGTGCGGCTGGTCCTCGCCCGGAAGCTGGAGATGGATCGGGTCGGCGCCGGTGGCCATGAGCAACTTGTCGTACGAGATCCGTGATCCGCCGTCGACCTCGACGCTCTTGCCGGAGACATCGATACGCGTCGCCCGCGCGCGCACGATCTCGATCTCGTGCCGCGCATAGAAATCGCCGTGGCGGAGCGGAATCCATTCCTCGGGCGCGTTGCCCGCCAGATAATCCTTGGACAGATTCGGCCGGTCGTACGGCGAGGCCTTCTCCGCGTCGATCACGGTGATCCTGCCGCGATACCCGCAGCGGCGCAGCATCTCGGCCGCCGCGCTTCCCGCGGCGCCCGCGCCGAGTATCACGACCCGCGCCGGGTCGTTCGCCGAATCGCGTTGCGCGATCGGGAAGGTCGGCGCGAGCGGGTCGCGCTCGACCTTCTTCCCCACGCGAACCTTCCCGTCGGCCGCCGAGACCTCATAGCACGCGACGGGCGAGAGCGCCGGAGCACGCAGTGCTTCTCCATTGCGCAGGTTGAAACAGGCGTGGTGCCATGGGCAGCGAACGGTCCCGCCGTCGATCAGGCCTTCGGCGAGCGGGCCACCGTAGTGCGTGCAGGTCGCACCGATCGCGACGTACTCGCCGCCGAGGCGCACGAGCAGCACCGCATCGCCATTCGCATGGCCGAGCAGCTTGTCGTTGTCGGCCAGCCGTGGGTCATCGATGCCGGCGCCGAGGTCCGGCCCCGCGAGCTCCTGGTCACCTCCAGCCATCGCCGTCTCCCGAACGAGTTGCGGACCTCGGTACACGAGTGCGTCCGTTCGGAAAGTATCACGCTCTCGAAACGCGGGGAAAGCACAACGGCCCGCGAGCGCTGATGCTCGCGGGCCGCGGACGCGACGCCGTCAGGTCACGACTTCGCCATCGCGCGCAGCGAGTCCTGCGCCTGCTTGGTCTCGGGCGTCATCATCGCCGCGTGCATCTCGGCGACGAGCTTGCTGTCGCGGTCGTAGAGGTCGTTGCCGAAGTTCAGATGGCCATCGTGGGCGAATGCCGTGAAGTACACGATGTACACGGGAATCTTCTTCGGCAGTGTGACCTGCTGATTGTCCTTGCCGTGCATCGCGGCCTCGACCCGCCCCGCGTCCCAGCCGAGCACCCACTCCGCGAGCTCGTCCGGCTTCTCGACGCGGATACAGCCGTGGCTGAACGCGCGGACGTCCTTGGCGAACAGCTCGTGGTTCGGCGTGTCGTGCAGATAGATGTTGAAGTCGTTCGGGAAGAGGAACTTCACGAAGCCGAGCGCGTTCTTCGGGCCCGGACGCTGACGCACCGCCTGGCGGCCGTGGTCGTTCCAGATCTCCATGTCGTTCTCCGCCAGATAGCCGGGACCCTTCGGCAGGATTTCCTTCGCCGCGATGTTCGGCGTCACGTTCCAGTACGGACGGAAGACGACGTACTCCATCGAATCCGAGAAGACCGGCGTCGCGCGGTCCTCGTATTCCTTGCCGACGATGACCTTCATCTCGAGCGACTTCTGGCCGCTGTCGTAGGCTTGCAGCTGGAACTGCGGAACGTTCACGAGGACGTACCGCTGGCCGAGCGACCGAGGCATCCAGCGATAGCGCTCGAGGTTCGCCGCGATCTGCGCAAGACGGTAGTCGGCCGGCAGGTTGAGCGACTGCAGCGTCTCTCCACCCATCAGGCTGTCGACGCCGATCGAGTGCCGCGCCTGATATTCGGCGACCGCGCCGGCGAGACGCCGGTCGTAGATGCGCGACGCGGTGACCGAATCCGCGTCGATGTAGCCCTCCGCGGCGAGGCGCATCCGCAATGCGCCAATGCGCGCCGGCGTGTCGCGGTCGCCCGGACGAAGCTGTTTGCCATCGGGAATCGTCGGCCAGCCGCCACGCGCGACGATGTCGCGATAGATGCCGAGCTGAACGCGGAGTGAGTCGTAGCCGGGATCCTGTGGCCGCATGCGGAGCAGCGCCGCGGCGAGATCGTCTTCTCGCATCGAGAGCGTCAGCGCGCTGTCGACCTTGTCTTCGAGATTGTTGATGTGCCACGCCTGGCCGAGGCCCTTGGGGTCGACCTGCCCCGTGAGCATGTCCTCGCCGTACGTCGTGAAGGCGGTCGAGAGCATGACGTCGGCGTCAGCGAGCTGCTGCGCCGTCGGGTCGTCGTCGACCGCGCTGAGCGCTTGCTGGAGCTCGGCGAGCGGATACTGCGCCAGGTCGATCGCGTCGCTGTCCGCGCCGGCGATAGTCTGCAGCAGAGCTTCGACCCGCGGCTGGTGTACGCCCTTGTCGTCCAGCCACAGCAGTTGCTGACCGAACGTCGCGTACAGGTTCTTGACGTGCTTCCAATCGGCGGCGGAGACGCCGGCCGGCGGCGCCGCGCCCAGTCTGGCCGTGATGGCGGCCTGAACTTCAGCAGCCGGAACGCCCATGTACTCGGATTGCTGCACCGGCGCCCAGTTGCGGCTCACTTCGCCCGCAGCGGATCCGCTCTTCTTGCACGCCGTGGCGACACACAGCGCTGCCAGCGCGCTCACCGCGACCAAACGAGTTGTCTTCCAATGATTTGAAATCACCACGCTGCCTCCTCGGGACGTGTGTTTCCCAAGGCGAAATGTGGGCCAGCTTGGTTCAGGTTGGTTCCGGGAATCCGCCGCCGCGCGGTAAGGGAATGCACTGACGCAGCGGGCCCGAGCGGGCGAGATTCCAACGCCGATGACACTTCTCCTCTTCACGATTCTCGTTTTCATCGGCTCGCTCGCCGCCGGCCTGCTCGGCGCGCTCACGGGGCTCGGTGGCGGCCTGATCATCGTTCCGATGCTGACCCTGTTGTTCGGCGTCGACCTGCGGTATGCCATTGGCGCCTCGCTCGTGTCGATCATCGCGACCTCCTCCGGCGCAGCAGCGGCGTACGTTCGCGAGGGCTACACCAACGTGCGCGTGGGCATCCTGCTCGAGGTCGGGACGGTCATCGGCGCGCTGATCGGCGCGGCGTTGGCCGGGATCACGCCGACCAACGTGCTCGCCATTCTCCTCGGTGTGGTCCTTCTCATCAGCGCGTACCGGTCATCGCGGCCGCGGGCCGAGCACGCCGTTGCGCGTGAGCCGGACAAGTGGGCGGCGCGGCTACGGCTCGACTCGACCTATCCGACCGCCAATGGGAAGCAGGCGTACGCCGTGACGAACGTGCCCGGCGGGCTCTCGCTGATGTTTCTGGCCGGCATTCTGTCGGCGCTGCTTGGCATCGGATCGGGGATCGTGAAGGTCATCGCGATGGACCAGATGATGCGGCTGCCGTTCAAGGTCTCGACGACGACGAGCAACTTCATGATCGGTGTGACGGCAGCGGCGAGCGCTGGCGTGTACCTCCATCGCGGCTACATCGATCCCTCGATCGTGCTGCCGGTGGTGCTCGGCGTGCTCGCCGGCGCGCTGACCGGCGCACGGATTCTGAGTCGCGCGAACGTGAAGTGGCTGCGCATTCTCTTCACGACCGTCGTGGTGATCATGGCCGTTCAGATGCTCTACAAGGGCATCCTGGGGAACGTATGACGACGCGGCGCATCTCGGACCACGCCGTCGAGCAGTTCGTCGGCCGGCTGCTGCAGATCGGCGTCGCGATCTCGGCGCTGGTCATCCTCGTCGGCGGCGTGATGCTGCTCGCCCACCACGGCGGCGAGGTGCCGTCGTTCGGCACGTTTGCCGGCGAGCCCGAGGGCCTGAGCACTCTCGCAGGCATCCTTCGCGGCGTGGGGGCGGGCGACGCACGCGCGATCATCCAGTTCGGGCTCGTCCTGCTGATCGCCACGCCGATCCTTCGCGTCGCGTTCACCTGGGTCGCATTCTTTCTCCAGCGCGACCGCGTGTATGTCGGCGTGACGACCGTCGTGCTCGCGCTGCTGCTCTACGGACTGCTGTATGGCCATGCCTGATCGCCAATGACCACCAAACGCCACCATATCGTCGTTCGCGTCACGCACTGGGTGAACGTGCTGGCGCTGACGATCATGGTGGGCAGTGGTCTGCGGATCTTCAACGCGTACCCGGCATTCGCCCGCAAGGGCGAGACATTCTGCTGCTATCCGTTCGAGCACCACCCGATCCCGGCGGTGTTCACGTTCGGCGGTTGGCTGGCCGGAGCGCGCAACTGGCACTTCGCGATGATGTGGGTGCTCGCCGCGAACGGCCTTGTCTATCTCGCGTTCATCTATCTGCACGGCGAGTGGCGCGATCTCGTTCCGCGGCGGGGTGTGGTCCGAGACTCGTGGCAGATGGTCAGGTTCTACCTGGGTCGGCGAAAGGATCATCCGCGGCAGGGCAAGAACAACGCGCTGCAACGCATGGCCTATTTCGCGATGCCGCTCGTCGGCGCGATGGCGGTCATCACCGGGCTCGCGATCTGGAAGCCGGTCCAGCTCGGACGTCTCACCGACGCGCTGGGCGGATACGTCTGGGCGAGGTACTGGCATTTCATGGCGATGACGGTGCTCGTCGTGCTCGCGATCGGGCATGTGTTCATGGTGCTGTCCGTCGATCCCTACTCGATCCGGTCCATGATCACCGGCGGCTACGACGACACGCTCTCGCCCGAAGCGCGAAACGCCCGCCCGTTCGTGCACCTGAGAAAGTCACGCGCCGAGGAACCGTCGACGTGAGGCGAGGCCATCGTGCCGAGCAGCTCGGTCTGGATCGGCGAAGGTTTCTCGCGGCCACGGCCGGAGCAGCCGGCGCCGCACTCCTCGCCGCGTGTGACTCGCAGGGGCCGGCGTCGGCGAAGAAGCTGCTGAACTACGCGATGGCCAGGAACGAGTCGGTGGAGCGCCGGCTGTTCCAGCACACGTCGATCGATGCGCCGCCGGACGGCGCGATCGCCGCGGGCCAGCATTTTCCGTCGTACTTCGTCTCGCCCGACGTGCCGGTGTGGGATGAATCCCTGAACGGCGTGTGGCGCCTCGAGGTCGCGGGGATGGTGGACCGGCCGCTCCGTCTGTCGCTCGAGGATCTCGCGTCGCTGCCGCGCACGGGGTACAAGCTCGATCACTACTGCGTCGAGGGGTGGACGGCCGTCGCAACGCGAACGGGCGTGCGCCTCGCCGATCTGGCGGCGGCCGCGAAGGTGCAGCGCGACGCGCGGTACGTCGACTTCCAGTCGTTCGACGACGGGTATCACGAAAGCTGGGACATCGAGAGCGCCATGCACCCGCAGACGCTCGTGGTCTACGCGCAGGACGGCCACTATCTCAACGCCGCGTGGGGCGCGCCGGCCCGCATCTACACGCCGGTGAAGCTCGGATACAAGAACACGAAATACCTGACGAAGATCGTCTTTCTACCCGAACGCAACGGCGGCTACTGGAGCGACCAGGGCTACGAGTGGTACGGCGGTCTGTGATACAGGCCGAGCCCTGGTTCGCGCTCATCGCTCTCCGAACCGGGAGACCGGACCATGCTCTTTCGCAAGAGAAAGGACCACTGGCGCGACGTCGACAGCGCGCTGGCCGTACGACTGGTCGACGCGCGCCTGCAGTTGCATCATGCGGCGCAGTTCGTGGCTACGGCGGGCATCTCCTATCTGCCGAAGGCCGACGACGACAGCCACACCAACATGCGGTGGCTCGGCGGCGCGCTCGCGGGACAACCGCTCGGTGACCGTCCGATTCGGGTCGCCGTCCGCGCCAATCCCTTCTCGCTCGCGATCCTCGGCGGCGACGCCACGATCGCGAACCTGGAGCTGCACGGACGGACCATCGCCGACGCGACCGCGTGGCTGCGCAAGGAGCTCGATCGCTTCGGGCTCGATGGCGACCGCTACTCGTCCGCCAAGCATTACACGATTCCGGCGCACGCCGTGGAGCGCGGTGCACCGTTCGACGCGAGCGATACAGCGGCGTTCGAACAGCTCGATCGCTGGTATGACGACGCGGATCAGGTGCTCGAGGCCGTCGCCGAACAACGCACGGGGTCGCCGGTGCGCTGCTGGCCGCACCACTTCGACATCGCAACGCTGATCACGCCGCGTCCGCACGTGACGATCGGCGTCGGCCTCTCGCCCGGCGACGATTCGTACGCCGAGCCATACTGGTATGTGAATCGGTATCCGGTACCGCCCGAGCCTCCGGCTGTTCCTGCGCTGGCGGGCAAGGGCCACTGGCACCAGGAGGGCTGGTTCGGCGCGGTCCTGACCGGGTCGCGCACGCAGGGGAGACAGCAGGTGGCCGATTTCATTCAATCGGCCGTGGACGCGTTGAGCAAGCTCTAATCACGTCGAACCGGGCAGCCCGTACCGGTGGGCCTCGACGGCAGGCTGTGCGTCGATCAGATTGATTTCGACCTTCCGGCTCCCACACGTCATCCCGATCGCCATGCGCTCTCATCTCATCGCGACGCTCGCCCTCGCCGCTCTGGTCCCCGCCTCGGCGCACGCGCAGTGGAAGGAGGTTGGAAAGACGGCCTCCAACAACCCCGTCTACGTCGATCCGAGCAGCATGAAGACCAAGGACGGCATCACGACGGCGCGTGTCCAGGTGAAGTTCGTGACGCCGGTGGACGCCGGGAACGGCAAGGTGTGGCGGCTCTCGAGGCACACCGCGATGTTCGACTGCGCGAAGAAGGCCATCGCCGCCAAGTCCACGACCTACTACTCCGACGCGGCCGGGACGAAGGCCGTGGAGACCAAGACCATCGCGATGCCTGGGTTCGGGCCGGCGATCGGCGGGTCGATGACGCAGATCGCGCTGGACTACGTCTGCGCGAACGCGGGGGCGAAGAAGAAGTAGCGCGCCGGCAGGTGGGCCGGGCTCAGCAGCGCGCCTGGCCTGGCCCGAGCTGCGGCGCCGAACGGCCCTACCCTTTCCCCGGTCCGGGGCGTCGCATTAGCATGATATTCGGTATTTGTTCGGCGTCGGTCGCCGCGTCCAGGCGCAACGGCCGGCGCCATGCGCGACACGCCTCACGCTTCACGCCTATGCCCAAGATCTGGATCACCACCGACGGGCGCCCGCACGACGGTGTGCTCGGCATCTTCAGCTCCGAGCTCGGCGCCCGCCGCTACCGCGAACTGCTCGTCGAGCGGTACGCGCTCGGCAAGAACCTGGGGCTCGATGGCAAGTCGCTGGCGAAGGACGCGGACGCATGGCGGCTCGGACTCGGCCCCGACGTGGTGGAAGCGACGATGGACGAGAACCTCGACTATCTGCGCGGCGCGTGGGTCGTGAAGGTCGACGAGACCTGTCGCATGATCACGTGCGAATTCAGCACGAAGCTCAAGCCGAATCACCCGCCATCGACATACCGCGTGGGCATCCACCGAATCTGCCAGGCGCACGCCACCACGCCGCAGGCGGCGCTCGATGCGGCGAGAAAAGCGATGATTGCCCACCTGGGACGGTGTCGGACGTAGAATTCGGCATGCGCACTCTCGTCAAAGTTCTGCTCATGCTCGCCCGCCTCCTCGTGACGGTGCAGGTCATCCTCGGCGCGATGATCTGGTTCGGCCACGCGAACGTGACACAGGAACACATCGGGCTCGGCTCGCTCTTCGTCGTCGTGCTCTGGCTCCTCGCCATCATCGCGCTGTTCGCGCTTTCGGCGCGCGGACTGTCGCTGCTCACGCTGCTGATGGGCGGTGTCATTCTCTGGCTTGGCGTCGCGCAGCGCACGCTGCTCCTCGGCCCGGCGCACTGGGCGGTGCAGGTGCTGCACCTCCTGCTCGGCGTCTCGGCGATGGGGCTGGTCGAACCGCTCGCCAAGGCGTTGCTCGTGCGCTATCCGGCGTCGGGTTCGAGATCGTCGAACTGACCGTCCGCGACGTCGTTCGCGAGCGTCTCGCGCGGCAGCGGCTCATCGGGCCGCCGTTTCGCTCGGCGGTCGACGTCGTCCGTCAACTCGGCGCCGTGCAGGCTCAGGACTATGCCGGTGCCAAATGGGCCATCGCGCAGCGGACAGCCGGTGCCACCAACGATGCGATCGAGCGCCTGATCGCGCGCGGTGCCATCCTTCGCACGCATGTCCTGCGGCCGACGTGGCACTTCGTTCTGCCGAGTGACATCCGGTGGATGCTTCGGCTGACCGGCCCGCGCGTCGCCGCACTGCTCGCGCACAACGACCGACGGCTTGGCATCACGCCCAGCGTGCTACGGCGCGGCATCGACGCGATGGCCGAGGCGCTCACCGGCGGGCGGCAGCTCACTCGGACGGAGCTGGCCGCGGTTCTCGCGCGCGCGGGCATCGACGCGAGCGACGGGCTTCGCGTGGGGCACGTCATCATGCATGCGGAGCTCGACGCGGTGCTGTGCAGCGGTGCGCGCCGCGGCAAACAGTTCACCTATGCGCTGCTCGACGAGCGTGCGCCGGCGACCCCGGCGATCGATCGGGACGAAGCGCTCGGGCAGCTCGCAACGCGATACTTTGCCACGCGAGCGCCGGCCACAATCGCCGACTTCGCCTGGTGGTCGGGGCTGACCGTTCGTGACGCGAAGCGCGGGGCGGAAGCGGCCGGAGTCGCTCGCCGTCGGAGTGCCGCCGCGCCGACCACGAGCGCGCACCTGCTTCCCAACTACGACGAGCTATTCATCGGGTATCGCGACCGGAGCGCATTCCTCGAGCGGGTGAATGGCATTGCGTTGATGCAGCGCAACACGCCGCTCGCGCTGAACGTGGTCGAGATCGACGGACAGATCGTCGGCGGTTGGCGTCGCGGCGCCCGCGGTACGGCGGTCGAAACCACGTTGCTCGTGTCGCTGACGCACCCTCAGCGCCGCGCGCTGGACGACCAGATCGCGCGGTACGCGGCGTTTCTCACGGCAGGCGCCGGCGACTGAGCCGCTGACCGCGTGGCACCCGGCGCTCGATCGCGGGTACTCGCCTGGACGTCGCTGGTCGATACCGCCCGTCACCCGGCCGCCATGCATTCCGTTCGCTCGGTTCGCCGCGCATACCTGCTTCGCGCCGTGGGGATCTGGCTGACGATGCGACTCGCCGTGAGCGTCGTTCTCGCCTTTGGCGGCGAGGACCCCATCCGCCTCGCGCCGCCGGCCCTGCTCGCGCTCATCGTGCTGCCGCCGGTACTGATGGGCATCGACATCGGGCGCCGCCGAGAAGCGATCCTCCTGGCGAACCTCGGCATCGCGCGCAATCGCATCGCGCTCGTCGCGCTCGTTCCGTCGTTGATCGGAGAGTGCGCGATCCTCGTCGCGAGGAGCGTCCTCGCATGACGGCCCTGGAGATTGCCGATACGGGAACTCAGATCAAAAAGCCGATTCTCGTCGCGGACTGCGTCGCCAAGTCGTTCCGGGGGCGTCGGGTGCTGTCGTCAGCGTCGCTGCGCGGCGTGCCGGGGCAGCTGCGTGTGCTGTTCGGACGCAACGGCATCGGCAAGTCGACGCTGCTGCGCATCGCCGCGGGGCTCGTCGCGCCCGACAGCGGATCCGTGCACTTCGCCGGCCGGAGCTACCTCGCGGCGCATCTGCCGACCCTCGCGAAGGATGGTCTGTTCTTCCTTCCCGATCACGATCTGCTCGCGAGCGCGTTCACCGTTCGCACACAGCTCGAGTGGCTCCGCGACCGATTCGACGGGGCGGACGTTCTCGAGAGCGCTCGACGCATCGGTATCGAGAAGAGACTCGACCGACGGCCGCACCAACTTTCCGGCGGCGAGCTGCGGCGCGCGGAGCTCACCGCCGTGCTGGTGCGTCGTCCATGCTGTCTCCTTGCCGACGAGCCCTACCGCGGCATCTCGCCGGTCGACCAGGAAGCGCTGACGGCGATCCTGCGAGAGCTTGCGGCGTCGGGCGTGGCGGTCGTGGTCACCGGGCACGAGACCGCGACGCTCCTCGACGCCGCGGATCACGTCACGTGGTGCACGAGCGGGACGACCTACGAGCTTGGCACGCCGCCCGTCGCGCGCGCGCACGAGGCGTTTCGGCGGGACTACCTCGGCGCGTGATGGAGCGAGACGGACACTTTCGTTTCCAGCCGCCGTAGGTTTTGGGTACCCACGATCGAGGTCTCGATGAACGCCTGGCTCTTCTTCGTCGACATCGTCCGCTTCGCGCTCTTCGCCACCGCGCATGTACTGGGCGGCAGCATCGGCTCGGGTGTGCTCGTCTTCGCACTCGTGATTCGCGTCGCGTTGCTTCCGCTGACGCTTCCGGTGGCGAGACGTGCGCGCCGGCATCAGGCGTCGCTGCGTCGGATCAAGCCCGACCTCGACGCGTTGCGGCAGCGATTCAAAGCGGATCCGCAGGGGCTGCGCGATGCGACGCTCGCCCTCTACCGAAAGCACGGCATTCAGATGCAGCCGGATCTGCGCGCGGCGCTGGTGCAGTGGCCGATCGCCGCGGCGATCTACAAGGGCCTGTCGGGCATCGAGCGCAACACGCGCTTTCTCTGGATTCGCGACCTGACCCGTCCCGACGTCGGACTCGCGGTCGTAGCGGCGGGCATCGCGGCGTTTGCCGCGAAGGTGAGCGGTACCGACAATCCGCGCGTCGCGATGATCATCGGCGGCGCGCTCAGCTTCTTCGTCGCCTGGCGCATGTCGGCGAGCGTCGCTCTCTATTCCATCGCGTGGAGCGGCGTGAGCGCGGGTGAATCCCTCGTGCTCGCGATCGCCGAACGCCGCACGAGCAAATCACGATGAGCACTTTCAGTGGTCCGGTCTACGACGGCGAACCGACCCGCCAGCGGCCCTACGTCGCTCAATCCGTGCGGGCCGCCAAGGCGGGAGCGAGCTTCGGCTCCGCCCTGGCGATCGCGATCTCCTGGGGCGAACATCATTCGATCTTCTGGGCGATCGTCCAGGGGTTCTTCTCCTGGCTCTACGTCATCTACTACGCGTTGACGCGTCCCTGATCACGGAAACGGGCGCGGCCTGGGCTGCGGCCAGGGCCACGCCCATGGGCCGCGCCGGCCGGCGAGCGCCTTGACCGCGAGCTCGCGCGTGGCCCTGTCCTTGGACTCGAGCAGGTCCTTGAGCGCGTCGGTGGACCGCTCGCCGCTCTCGATCAGCGCGCGCACCAGCGCCTGACGAACCCGGTCGCGCTGCTCGATCTTCAGCGCGGCGCTGATGTCGGCGATCGACTCGGTGTCGCCGATCTCGCTCAGCGCCCATGCCGCCTTGAGCCGGATGTCGTCATTCTTGTCGCGGAGCGCCGCCACGAGCGACTTCGGTGCGCGTCCGGGATTCAATTCGCCGATCGCCCACGCCGCCGTCGCGCGCACCCGGTCGGACTTGTCGCGCGCCAGAACGTCGCTCAGCGCCTCGGCTGCCTTCTTCACATCCAGCTCGCCGAGCGCCCACGCGGACATCTCGCGAACGCTCTCCGCTTCGTCGCTCTTCACGGCCTCGGCGAGTGCATCGACGAAATCACGCGCGTGCACTTCGGCCAGCGCCCACGCGGACATCTCGCGGACCTCCGCTGCCTTGTCGGAGCGAAGCGCCTTCGCCAGCCCGTCACCGGCGCCGCGAGCGCCGATCTGGCCGAGCGCCCACGCGGCGGTCCGGCGCACCTCCGCGCTCTCGTCGTCGTGAAGCACCTTCAACAGCGCGTCGACGTTGTCGGTCGTCGGCAACTGACCGAGCGCGGTTGCCGACGCTGCACGCACCGTCGCGTCGCGATCGCGCAGCTTCGCGGCAATGCGCGGCGTTACGTCGCGGTCGCCGATGCGCCCCAACGCCCAGACGACGTTCGCGCGCACGCCTGGCTCGGCGTCGTCGAGATGCGCGACGAGCGGATCCACGGCGCGGCGATCGCCCAGCAGACCGAGCACGCGCGCTGCGCCGGTGCGCTCGGCTCCAGCTTGCGCGTCGAGCCGCGTGATGAGCGGCGGAAGGAACGACTTGTCGCCCGATCGACCGATCAGCGTGCCGGCCATGTGGCGCACGCACGGATCGTCCGACGCCAGCGCATCGAGCAGCGCCCGCCCCTGCTCATCGTCGATGTCGGTCGACCGAAGCGCACGGAACGACTCGCGCATGTCGGATTGCATCGATGTCGACGGTGCGTCCCATCCCCATCCGCCGTTGGAGGCGCCGTCCGACGCAAGCATGCACATCGGCATCGCGACGCCGCGCGCGGCACTGAGCACCCCGCGCAGGTCGAGGGCACGGTCGCCACCCGCGCGGTCAGCCTGCGCGGTGGGGAGTGGCAGAACGCCGCCGTTGAAGGTGAGCGTCGCAACGAGAACCATCGATTTGAGGTGCATGACGAGCCTCATAAGCTGTTGAATTTTCAGCACTGGCGATCGAAAAGAACGCCGGTCGCGCACGTTCGGGACGTGCGCGCCGGCGACGCGCTATGGTCCCGGGCGTGGACGCGGCATCGGCCGCGGCATCGGCCACGAGGCTCCGTCTCCCGCGAGCATCGCGACGGCCCGCCGGCGCAGCTGCGGATCGTTCGACTTCATCGCTGCCTCGACGGCGGCCGTCGGAACCTCGCCGAGCTGCGAGAGCGCCCACAGGTCCGTGCGCTTTGCCTTGGCATCCGTCTCCGCTTCGAAGGCGCTGACCAGCCCAGTTGCCGCGCCGGCATCTCCGATCTGACCGAGGGCCCACGCAGCCGTTTCGCGGACGCGCGGAGAACCGTCCTTCAGCGCGGCAACGACCGCGGGTGGCGCGCTTCGCAGGTCGAGCTGGCCGAGCGCCCACAGCGCCATCCCGCGAACGGATTCGTCGGCGTCGGAGACCACCGCGATCAACGCATCGGCGTCGCCCCGGCGGCCGTCCTGCCCAATCGCCCAGGCGGCAGTGGCCCGCACCTTCGCGCTCCTGTCGCTACGCACGGCGGATGCGAGCGCCTTGCGGCCTTCCTCGCCCGGACTCTCGCCGAGTGCCCACGCCGCCATTTCCCGAACGTCGGCGTCGGCGTCGGAGGCGAGGGCTCGGGCGAGGGCAGCACGCGCGGCAGTCGTCGCCGCCTCGTTCAAGCCCCACGCCGCCGAGCGCCGCACCTGCGCGTCGGTATCCGTTTGGAGAACTTTGATGAGCAGTGCGATGCGCGCGGTGTCGCCCTTCTCCACCGGCCGTTGCCCGAGGACTCCCTTGAAGACGCCCACGACGGCGTTCGTCGTCGCATCGGCGAACTCACGCCCCAGGTCGCGGCCGAGATCGTGGAAGACGGCGTCGGACGCAGCCTCGCCGATCGCCTCGGCGAAGGTGCCGTCCGTATCCGCGGAGACGCGCGTCACCACTGGAGCCGGACGGGTCCGCCACGTCGAGACACGCGCCCGCTCGGCCGTCGCAGGTGCCTGCGGCGTGCGCGGCGCCTCGGGGGCGACCACGATCGCCGTATTGGCCGACGGCGCGACCGCTCGAGGCGACGCGGAACGCGTCGGCGTGTCGTGCACGGCGCGAGCAGGCGCCACCGCGGCGGTGCTGAGCGACAGCAGGCCGACGCCCGCGATCACCGCGGCCGCCTTCACGCGGCCGGGCGACGCGCGCCGGATGGCCGGATCGAGAATCGCGAGCATGCGTCCCTCGAACTCCTTCTTCCGCGCCATCGGAATGCCGAGCGCCGGTGCGCCGTGATCGCGCACGCTCGTCACCATGTCCAGCAGGTGCTGCGCATACTCGCTCGGCCGCGCGCCGCAGCTGAGCACGAGGTCGTCGCAGGCCTTTTCACTTTCGTTGCGCAGGTTGCGCGACGCCGTCCAGACGAGCGGATGGAACCAGTAGAGCGCGCATGCGATGCGGCCAAGTAGATGGCTCGCAAGGTCGTGGCGCTTCACGTGTGCGAGTTCGTGGAAGAGCACCGCACGCCGGCGGTCGTCGCTCCACTCCGTGGCCGTCGCGGGCAGAACGACCGTGGGCGCGAGCGCGCGGCAGGCAAAGGCCATCTCGATGCGGTCGCTCGCGACGAGGCGCGGCGGCTGCTCGAGATCGAGACGGTCGGCGACCTCGCACAAAGGCGTGGTCCAATCGGGCGACGTGAGATCCACCGCGGAGCGAACGATGCGACGAACCTGGAGGGCGCCGAACGCGAGCCAGGCGAGCAGCGACAGTGCGACGGCCGCCCAGACCGCGGCGAGCGTACGGAGCAACGACGCGGGAAGCACGGAGTCGGCGATCGAAGGCTCACCGGCGATGGCGGCGGCGGCCGCGGGAGCGGCGGCGGTCGCCGGCGCGGCGCTGATCACGGTAACCGCGCCGCCGGCCACGCCGGCGATGGTCACCGGCGCCGCCAGTTGCACCGACTCCAGCGCCTCGTCCGCGACGTCGACCGCACGGGGCGCCGCGGCGTCGGAGGCGATCGCAGGAACGACGATCACGTCGGTCGCCGCGTCGGTCGTCGCCTCCGCGGCCGCCGCGAACCGGCTGGGCAGGATGCCGATCTGAAGCGACGGGATGCGCTGCAGGAGCGGAAGCGCGAGCACGCCGACGAGCGCGGCGAGCCAGACCAGATGGCGCTCTCCCGCGGTGCCGCGCCGGAGAAACAGCGTGGCGACGACGGCGGCCACGAGAACGATCGTCGCCTTCGCGACGAAGAGGAGCAGGGGTGCCGCGCCGGTGAAGATGGTGGAATTCATGGCTATCTCCCGCTGATGCGAGCCTTGGCGATGCGTTCGCTGAGTTCGGCGATCTCGTCGTCGGTGAGTTTGGCGTCCGACATTCGCAATACGGCGGCGACGGCCTGTTGTGCCGATCCGTCGAAGAAGGTGCGGATCACGTGCTTCATCGCGTCGTCGGCGGCGCGGTCGGTGTTCACCGCCGGCAGATAGACGTAGCGCGGCCCGTCCTCGCGATGGGTGATCAGCTGCTTCTCCATGAGAATGCGCAGCACCGAGCGCACGGCGGAGTAGGTCGGCGGATCGGGGAGGTCGGCCATCACTTCCGCGACGGTGGCTTCACCGCGGCGGTAGAGGATGTCCATGACCTGCCGTTCACGGCGGGAGAGGGCGGTTGGCGAGTCTTTGGGCACGGCGAAAGCTCGAAGAACGAGACAGTGTTGATTTTTCAACAGTGGTGCTGAAAAGTCAACAGGCAAATGACGGGACCGCGACGCGAGGGTTTCAGGCCCCGGCTGCTGTGATGCAGCCCGACGGTCGTAGGGCATCGCCCCGAGTGCAGGGAAGGAAGGAGCAGGTCCGCGAGGAACTGCATGCCGTTGACGGCATCGCCCCGAGTGCAGGGAAGGAAGAGAACGCGGGTGCCTCCCACCTCCCTGCTCCCGACTCCCTACCTTCCTGTCATGTCTCTGCCCACCGAGCCGGCGACCTCATCCAATCGCTCGGCTGCCATCGGTCTCGCCATCGGCGTCTTCGCCATCGGATGGTCCGCCATCTTCGTTCGCTGGTCCGGCACCTCCGGGATGGTCTCCGCCTTCTATCGACTCGCGTTCGCGGCCATCGTGCTGGTCCCGTGGCACCTCGCGACGTCGCGCGGCAAACCGGCGCCGTCGCTCGCGGCCCGACGCGCGGCGGTCATCGCCGGGATCGTCTTCGCCGCGGATCTCGCATTCTTCAATACCGCAATCATGATGACGAACGCGGCGAATGCCACGCTGCTCGGCGTCAACGCGCCGATCTTCGTCGCGATCGGTGGGTGGATGCTCTATGGCGAGAAGCCGACGGCGCGGTTCTGGGTCGGATTCGCGCTGGCGCTCGCCGGGATGGTCTACATCGTCGGCAAGGACGTCGTGTTGCATCCGACCTTCGGGTTGGGCGACGTCTTCGCGCTGGCGGGCGCCGCGTTCTACGGTGCGTACATCCTGTACGTGCAGCGGGCGCGCACCGGAATGGACACGCTCACTTTCAGCACGTGGTGCGTCTGCGCCGGCGCGGTGAGTCTGTTGATCGTCTGCGTGATCGCGCGCCAGCCGATGCTCGACATCGATGCGCGCGGATGGGCGGCGCTGGTCGGCCTCGCCGTCGCGACACAACTCGTGGGGCATCTGCTGGTGGCGTACGCGCTGGGACATCTCCCGGCGACGGTATCGTCGATCGCGCTGCTCGCGCAGGCGCCGCTCACCGCCCTCTTCGCCTGGCCGACGCTCGGGGAGCGGATCACGCTCAGCCAGACGGTCGGCGGCGTGCTGGTGCTGGCGGGCATCGGCGTGGTGAACGTGAATCGCGTTCGAACGACGCGCGTCGCCGCGGTGGTTCCCGAAGAGTCAGCGACGTCGCCAGGGACGTAGGACCTCGAACGTCGCGATGGCGGTGGGACGTTCCTGGAGCCGGCTGACGAGCTTGCGGCGCATCAGGACCTGAATGCCGTCCTGCACGCCACGCTTCGAGAGGCCGGTGCCTTCCGCGATCTCGCGAAGGCTCGCCGCCGCTCCGCGGCTGCGTCCGTCGGCACGCGCCCAGAGGAAGAGATAGACGAGCAACGCCGACGGCCGTCGGTCGTGTCCGACGAGATCCGGCATCAGCGTATCGACGACGTACCGATCGATCTCGAGCGTCCTGGGTCGTGCCACCGCGATCTCCGTCGCTGCTCCGCTATGGAATTAATCGCTATAGCAGCGCTTTCGCGACTGGCCGCTCGTCGGGCAATCCCCAAGATTGCCGGACCTTCACCTCGCGCGTCCGCTCGCGGACGCGACCGCCAGCGCTCCCGCTGACTTCCCTCGAGAACCTCCACGATGATCAAGGCCATCAAGTTCGCTTCCATTCCGACGACCGATCAGGATCGCGCCGTTCGCTTCTGGACGGAGCAGGTCGGATTCGCCGTACACACCGATCAGCCGTTCAGCGACAGCCAGCGGTGGATCGAGTTGCGCATCAAGGGCGCGGACACCCACCTCGTCCTCTTCACCACCGACACCAATCGCGCGCAGCTCGGACAGTTTCAAGGACTCTCATTCGTCTGCGACAGCGTGGCGAAGACGTACGAGGAGCTGGCCGCGGCGGGCGTCGAATTCGTCTCGCCACCGCGGACCGAGAGCTGGGGCACCTCCGCGATCTTCAAGGACCCCGACGGCAACTCCTTCGTGCTCTCGTCGCGCTGACGATCGCGCGCGGCGCTTCGCCGCGCGCGCTCGTCAATCGACGGTCATCGGAATCGGGTGATCCAGGTAGACCGTCTTGGTCTCGCGGCGGAAGTGCAGGATGCGCCAGAACCAGTTCTCGTCGCGCGGCTGCCCGCCGTGCTCCATGAGGTAGCGCGCGACGCGATAGGCGTCGTCCGGATCCATCCTCAGACAGCCGTGCGACGCCGCAGCGCCGAGGCTCTCGACGTCGCCCGTGCCGTGGATGTAGTAGTCGGGTTCCCGGAAGAAGATCTTCACGACCTTCATGGGATTGCCGGGGGCGCCGGGCGCCTGCGGCTTCTGTCCCTTGGCCCACGGTTGGTCCGGCGGAACCCACGCGGGATTCCAGATGATCTTCCTGATCGAGTAGCTGCCGCGCGGCGTGGGCTTGCTGTCCTTGCCGATCGCGACGTCGTACGTCTCGAGCGTCGAATCGCCTTGCTTGATGTACAGGTGCCGCGCGGCAAGATCCGCCTCGAGCCGAATGCCTTCCGTACCGTCCTTGCTGCTGCTGGTACTGTCGGGCGCCTGCGCCGACGCACGCGCGTCCGCGATCATTGCGCCGCCGAGCGCGACCGTCGCCACGAACGCGACGGCCCAGACTCGTCGAACCCCGGTGTGCCTCGATGACTTCAACATGGCCGCGTCGAAAGGCAAGCCATGTTCCATTCGTCTGGCGTGCGACCTGCACGGCCGCGCGTCGCGCGTCGGCCAAACCTATTCGCCCGATCGACCTCGCCCGGGCGCCGGAGCGCTCGTCACCCACGCCGTCCACCAGAGATCGCGCAGCATCTTCGCGCCGAACGCGAGGCGGTCGACGGTAAACGCCTTGTTGACCGCCGCGGTGGTGCTGGTGTCGAAGCGGCTCGCCCTGTCCAACTCGTAGAACGGAATCATCTGCGCGTTGCTCTCGCGCAGGTACGCGACGATCGCCTCGCGAAAATCGGGCAGCACGCGCGCGTTCGTGTCCATCTTCGCCATGACATCGGCGAGCTTGATCCGCTTGCCGACGTACCCGGACTCGAAGCGGGCGTGCGTCTGCTTGTCGGTCGCGTAGCCGCTCGGATTCGCGCGCGTCCAGCCGTTGTACTGGTCGCTGGTGTGGAGCGGGTTCGACCCATCGGCGACGAAGTGGCCGAGCAGCCCCGCGTCATCGATGATGCGCGCTTCGATGAACGGCTTGAGTGAATCGGGCGCGGTCCGCCACATCCGGAAGTTGACGCGCAGCCGCTGCGCGTATTCGAGAATTGAAAAGGGCAGAAAACCGAAGACGGTGGCGTCGACGCCGGCCTCGCGGAGGGTGTCGGCGTACGCATAGCGGTTCGGCGCGCGGAGCGCGGCGGCGAGCACGTCGGGCGGCACCATCTCGGTGTCGATGAAGTGGTCGGCGTTGAAGGCGCCGTCGAGCGCGCGGTCGGCGTCGCGCTCGACCCGATCCTTCCAGCGATCGGGCTCGGGGTTGATGTAGCCGAGCTGCTTCGACGCGCGCCGGAAGAACGCCGGCATCGAGCCAGGCACGCTGAGCGCGGCGGCCTCGCCGGTCATCCGATGCCCGGCTTCGCCCCAGGCGACGAGAAGGAGAGCGCCGGCGAGCACGCCGGCGGCGGCGAGGAAACGAGTTGGCGTCTTCATGTGGAACGCGTGGAACGTGAGGAGTGAAGCGTGATCGCGCGGGCGCCGGACGGCGCGCCAGCGAAAGCTAGACGCCGGACAGGACGCCCGCGAAGATCCCGTTCGCTCGCGATCGCCGGCTCAGGTCACGCCGTCGCGGACGTGATCGCGAACGTCGCACCCTGCGGGTCGGCACAGTGCGCGATCCACGTCCCGTCGGGCACCGCGTGCGGCTCGCGCACCACCTTGCCCCCGTGCGCCCGCACCTGCTCGATCGCCGCGTTCACGCTCGGAACCGCGACGTACGACGTCCACTCCGACGGGAACTTGCCGCCCGTGCTCCACATTCCGCCGAGCGACACGCCCTTGAGCCCGAACACGAAGTAGATCCCGTTCTCCCCCATGTCGTGCTCTTCCACCGTCTCCCAATGAAAGAGCTGGCTATAGAACTTCCACGATTCACGCCAGTCCGGCGCCGCCAGCTCGTGCCAGGTGAATTCGCCCACGCCCGGCTTGCCGTCGTGCCCATGCGGTGCGCCCTGCGACGGTTCGAAGATCCCCAGCGGCGCGCCATCCGGCCCGGCGATCATCGCCCAGCATCCGACGTCCGGGATCTCGCGCGGCGCGAGCAGCACCCGCCCGCCCAACTTCGGCACGCGCCGGACGCATGCGTCGACGTCGTACACGTAGACCGAGGGCATCCACGCCGGTGGGCGCGACGACTGCCCGTCGCTCGCGGTGAGGCGACTCACTCCCCCGACGGCCTTCCCTTCCCGCTCCCACAGGAAGTACTCGCCGTCGTCGTCCCACGCCTTCGTCGTCCACGGCGCGATCGCGCCGTAGAACGTCCTGGCCCCGTCGACGTCCGTCGTCGCGAGGTCGTGCCACACGAACCGTCCTTCGCTGATCGGCATGCGTCCCGTCCGGCTGGAGTCGCAAGACTCTGTGGCCGGTTCCGCGGCGGCGCAAGCAGCGTCAGCCTCAAGAAGATCAGCTTGACGAAATTCGTAAGCCGACCGACATTGGCGCCATGTATACAAAAATCGCGCGGTGCTCGGTCGCTGTTGCGATGTTCGCCGGTCTCGCAGCGTCACGCGCTCGAGCGCAGGATCCCGTGCGCCTCCCGGGCGTGCGCGTCACGGCGCCGCTCGACAAACCCGGACCGCGTGCCCTGGGTGGGATCGCCACTGACACGTCGGCCAATCCGATCGACAGCGTCGAGATCAGCATCCCCACCCTCAAGGTGCGCGTCTTCACCGACGTCGACGGAAAGTTTCGCCTCGGCGACCTGCGCCCGGGCAAGTACGAGGTGCGCGCGCGCAAGATCGGCTGGGCGCCACAGATTCGAACGATGAAAGTCGAATCGGATGGCGGCACCGGCACGTTCGAGCTGCTCCGGCTCGAGCACGCGCTGCCGCCGATGGTCGTCTCCGTGGCGGGCGGGGGCATCAGCG
>Ga0164243_10001418_pt1 | contig 40635 bp, 41 predicted proteins | sample OricompcompostOP_FD_108781 | JGI IMG/M metagenome (GOLD analysis project Ga0164243, IMG submission 108781) | Organic Plus compost microbial communities from Emeryville, California, USA - Original compost - Organic plus compost (OP) | ecosystem: Engineered > Solid waste > Mixed feedstock >... | reverse complement strand
TCGGGAGCGATGCCGACCTCCGCGGCGACGGCTTCGGCGACCGCCTTGTTGTCGCCGGTCAGCAGGATGGGCGTCAGGCCCAGGGCGCGCATCCGCTTGATCGCCTCCGGGCTGGTCTGCTTGATCGCATCGGCGACCTCAAGGACCGCGCGGGCCTCGCCGTCCCACGCGACCGCGATCGCCGTGCGACCGGCAGCCTCGGCCTCCGCCTTGGCGCGCTCCAACTCCACCGGCAGGCTCATCGCCCACTCGGCCAGCAACTTCTCGCGGCCGACGAGGACCGCGTGACCCTCCACGATGCCCTGGACGCCGAGCCCGGCGATGTTCGCGAAGTCCTCCGGGGCGGGCAGCGTGCCGACACGGGCGGCGGCGCCGGAAGCGACGGCCTGGGCGATGGGGTGCTCGGAGGAGTGCTCCAAGGCTCCCGCTAGGCGCAGGACCTGGTCCTCGTCGGTGCCGTCGGCGGTGTGCACGGCGAGCAGGGTCATCTTGCCGGTGGTGACGGTGCCGGTCTTGTCCAGGACGATGGTGTCGACCTTGCGGGTGGTCTCCAGGACCTCGGGGCCCTTGATGAGGATGCCGAGCTGGGCGCCGCGTCCGGTGCCGACCATCAGCGCGGTCGGGGTGGCCAGTCCGAGGGCACAGGGGCAGGCGATGATCAGGACGGCGACGGCGGCGGTGAAGGCGGCGGTCAGGCCCGCGCCGTTGCCGAGCCAGAACCCGAGCGTGCCGAAGGCCAGGGCGATCACGACCGGGACGAAGACGGCGGAGATCTTGTCGGCGAGCCGCTGGGCGGCGGCCTTGCCGTTCTGCGCGTCCTCCACCAGCTTGGCCATCCGGGCGAGCTGGGTGTCGGCGCCAACCCGCGTGGCCTGCACCACCAGGCGCCCGCCGGCGTTCAGCGTGGCACCGGTGACCGCGTCGCCGACGCCGACCTCGACCGGTACGGACTCGCCGGTGAGCATGGAGGCGTCCACGGCGGACGAGCCCTCCACGACCACACCGTCGGTGGCGATCTTCTCGCCGGGCCGCACCAGGAACCGGTCGCCGACCCTCAACTCGCCGACGGGGACAAGTTCCTCCCGGTCGCCGCGCAGGACAGTGACCTCCTTGGCGCCCAGCTCCAGCAATGCCTTGAGCGCCGCCCCCGCCTTCCGCTTGGAGCGGGCCTCGAAGTACCGGCCGGCCAGGATGAACGCCGTCACACCGGCCGCGGCCTCCAGGTAGATGTTCCCGGCGCCGTCAGAGCGGGCGATGGTCAGCTCGAAGGGGTGAGTCATGCCGGGCATGCCGGCAGTGCCGAAGAACAGCGCCCACAGCGACCACAGGAACGCCGCCGAAGTGCCGACGGAGATGAGCGTGTCCATGGTCGCCGCGCCGTGCTTGGCGTTGGTCCAAGCGGCCTTGTGGAAAGGCCAGGCGGCGTACGTCACTACCGGCGCCGCCAGCGTCAGCGAAAGCCACTGCCAGTAATCGAACTGAAGTGCCGGGACCATGGCCATCGCTATCACGGGGACGGCGAGGACCACGGCTGCCGTCAACCGCTGACGCAGCGGCCGCAGTTCATCGCCCTCGGCCGAGGTGGTGCCGCTGCCGGCCTCTGGTTCGGTGCGCGCGGGCTCGGGCTCTCGGGCCGTGTAGCCGGTGGCCTCCACCGTGGCGATCAGGTCCCCGACGGTGATGTCCTCGCGGAAGGTGACCTTGGCCTTCTCCGTGGCGTAGTTGACGGTGGCCTCGACCCCGTCCATGCGGTTGAGCTTCTTCTCGATCCGGGCAGCGCACGAGGCGCAGGTCATGCCGCCGATGGCGAGTTCGACCTCGGCGGCGCCGGGCGTGGTGGTGGTCATGTCTGCTCCTCGCAGCTCACGGACGCGATCTTGGATGGGGGCGGGGCCGGCCGGGCATGCCGGCCCCGCCGAGGTCGGTGGATCAGGCGGCCACGCGGCCGGCGAAGTCGTATCCGGCCTCGTCGACGGTCTTGGCGATCAGCGCGTCGAGCGACTCGTCAGGCTCGGCGGCGGTCGTCACCGTGACCAGGCCGGTACCGATCTCGACCTCGACCGCGGCGACCTCCTCCAGGGCACCCACCGCCCTGGCGACAACGCCCTGGCAGTGGGCACTGCCGACACCGTCGACCTTGTAAGTGGTCTTGATCTCCGAGCTGGTGTGGCAGCTTCCGTCGGGGGTGCAGCAGTTCGACATGGGATCGTCCTCTTCAGATGGTGGCGGTGATACCCCCCAGGGGTACCGGCGACGGCTCCATGTATACCCCCCACCCGTATCGAGCGCAAGAGTCGATGTCTGCTTGACTTTATACCCCCTAGGGGTATCTTGAGGTGCGGTCGCACCTATGAGCGGCCAGGGAGATGAGGAGTGGGTCATGAACACCGGACTGCGGATCACTGTCTTCGCTGCCGCGCTCGCCGCGACCTTCGGCACCGCCTACGGCGTGGGAGGGTCCGTCGGCGAGCTCTCGCCCGCGCCAAGAAGCGCTGCCCACGACGGCCACGAGACTGCCGGCCACGAGCAGACGGGCGGCGGGCACGAAGCGGCGGCGTCGCCAGGAGGGCTGCAGGTCTCACAGGCTGGCTACACGCTCGACCTCAAGACCCCGCTCGTGAAGGCCGGCGAGAAATCCGAGCTGCGCTTCGCCGTCGTACACGACGGGACCGGCCACAACCTCACGGCGTACCAGCTGGAACACGGCAAGGAACTGCATCTGATCCTGGCCTCGCGCGACCTGACCGTTTACCGCCACCTGCATCCCACCCGTGCATCGGACGGCACTTGGTCCACGCCGGTGGAGCTGCCCAAGGCCGGCAGCTACCGCGTCTTCGCCGATTTCAAGCCCGAGGGCGGCGCGACCGTCACACTCGGTACCGACCTCGCGGCAGCCGGGACGTACAAGCCCGCTGCCCTGCCGGAGCACAACGCGACCGCCCACGTCGACGGCTACGAGGTGAAGCTCAAAGGCGACCTGATTCCCGGCAAGGCCCGCGAGCTGACGCTCACGGTGACGAAGGACGGCAAGGCGGTCCAAGACCTTCAGCCGTACCTGGGCGCCTACGGTCACTTGGTCGCCCTGCGCTCCGGTGACCTCGCCTACCTGCACGTCCACCCCAACGGTGAGCCCGGCGACGGCAAGACCCAGCCCGGCCCCGAGGTCTCCTTCACGGCCACGGCGCCCAGCGCCGGCGCGTACCGCCTCTTCCTGGACTTCCAGCACCAGGGCAAGGTGCGAACGGCAGCCTTCACGGTGCATGCGGGCGGTGCGGTGGGCGAGTCCGGCAAGCCTTCGCATGCCCAGTCCGACTCGGTAGAGGCCGGGCACGCGCACTGAGGCGTGCGGTCCTCACCGACCACCGGCTGACGTCGCGCCGCCATCCGCGCCCGGGCGCACACTCGCCGGTGCAAACGAGCCATTCCCCGGCGAGTTAACCCTGAGTTTCAGGAGTGGTGGTGGATCACTGGCGGCAAGCCGCTAGGATCACGGCATGGTTACGGCTTGGTCGCCCCAGCGTATGCTCCGGGCCCGCTCCGATGCGGGTCCGCTGCTGCGCGTGCTGGCCGTGGCAGTACTTCTGTTCGGCGTCCTCCTGACCCATGGCGTGCACGTCGAGACCGTCGCGGGACACCTCTCCACCAGCGCAACGACCTCGCCGGTGCCGCCGGCCGATGACATTCGCCATGTAGCCGCAGAGTCTTCTCCGCTGTTCGCAGGGGTGTCTGGTGATCACCGTGGTGGTCACGAGCCGTCGCATCCCGGGCAGGAGTGTGTGTCAGGGCAGCCGCAGCAGGGTTCTGTCTTGGCCTCGCCGTGCTTTGCAGCGTCGGTTCGCGAATCAACCGGCGCCGAGGACGCCTCGGCCCTTCGCGTGTCTGCCGCTGATCTGCGTGCGGGTGGGATGTCTCCTATGGCTCCAAGAGCCGCCTCCTTGGTTCAGCAGGTCTAGAAGTACAGAGTCCGCCAACCGGCCTGCCGGTCGTCACCGGTTCGGCTGAGAGCGCGCGACGAGCTACGCGCCCTGTGCTCATGATGGGTCGTCACGTTCGTCGATGCCGTCCTGCCCCCCCACCCATGTCTGTGTCTTCCTGCGTACTCGTAGGAGGGGTCGCAGCAGCGCGGAGGACCTGTGCCGACACACTCCCGTACGCCCGGGCGTGCCTTGTGGACCCCAAGCGGCTTGTCGTGGTGGCGCCCGCTCGTCTCGGTGATCTTCGGCGTCGTGGTGATGGCACTGATGTTGTGCGCCGTTGTCCATGGAATGCCTGAGGAGACACACCGATCGGTGTCCCTCCCTGCCGCTGCCTCGGTGCTCCCGGCGGACGGAGATCCTCACGGGCCTCACGGCCCTCACGGCCCTCACGGAGGTGAGGACTGTGCGTCGGACATGATCGTCCGCACGACGGCCCAGTCGGCGGAGGAGCTTCCTCTCGTCGCGATGGCCGTCGTCGTCCTCGTCGCCGTGACACTGGTGGTGGGCAGCCCCCTCGCACGGCGTGAAGTCCGCAGACGTCACGGCACCCGAACCGGCCGAATGGCGCTCGTCCATACCTCGCGGTGGCGGATCTAGACCACTCGCTCGCAGCCGACCGACCTCGCCGGCTGCCGCGCGCCCATGGCCTGACCGTGGACCCACGGTCCGCCCTGTCGCCATGGGGCGCGAGATGAATCCGCACCCTGCACTCATCGAGCGAGAGCGACAACACAGACATGCAGTCATTGACCAAGACCGCGGTCGGCCCCGGCCAGTCCGCCCTGTCCGGACTGGTCGGCAACACCCCGCTGCTGCGGGTGTCGGAACCCCTGGCTCCGGCCGGGCGCGGCTTCTGGGCGAAGCTTGAGGGATTCAACCCTGGGGGTATCAAGGACCGGCCGGCGCTGCACATGGTGGAGCGGGCCAGGGCCCGCGGCGACCTCCGGCCCGGTGGACGGATCATCGAGTCCACCAGCGGCACCCTGGGCCTCGGGCTGGCCCTGGCCGGGATGGTCTACGGCCACCCGGTCACCCTGGTCACCGATCCAGGGCTGGAGCTGTCCATGACCCGGCTGCTGACCGCGTACGGCGCCCAGGTCAACGTCGTCTCCGAGCCACACCCCACGGGCGGCTGGCAGCAGGCCCGCCGAGAACGCGTTCAGCGGCTACTGGAGCAGCACCCCGACTCCTGGTGCCCGGACCAGTACAACAACCCGGACAACGTCGCCGCCTACACCCCGCTGGCCCTCGAACTCGCGTCCGAGATCGGCCACATCGACGTGCTGGTGTGCAGCGTCGGCACCGGCGGCCACTCGGCGGGTGTCTCGCGAGTCCTGCGGCAGCTCTACCCGGAGCTGACCGTCGTCGGTGTGGACACCACCGGTTCGACGATCTTCGGACAGCCCGCCCGACCCCGTCTGATGCGCGGACTCGGTTCCAGCATCTACCCCCGCAACGTCGCCTACGAGCAGTTCTCCGAGGTGCACTGGGTCGCCCCGCACGAGGCCGTGTGGACGTGCCGCCAGCTGGCCGCCTCGCACTACGCCACCGGGGGATGGAGCGTGGGCGCGGTCGCGCTGGTGGCCGGCTGGCTGGCCCGGACGATGCCGGCGGACGCACGGATCGTCGCAGTTTTTCCCGACGGCCCGCAGCGTTACCTGGGGACTGTCTACGACGACGGCTACTGCGCCGCCCACGGCCTGCTGGACACTCCGCCCGCGCCCGAACCGGAAGTGATCGGCCGCTTGGACGAGAAGGAGGTCACCCGCTGGACCCGGTGCACCAGCGTGGTCGATCCCCTCACCCTGCAAGGCGCACACCACGACGTCACCGAGGTCGTACCGGGTGCCGACTCCGCGGAGGAGGGCCGGTGAAGGGGATGCTCACCCAGGTACGGTCGTACGAGCGCAGTGTCCAGCTGTTGATGGTGAACCAGTTCACCATCAACCTCGGCTTCTACATGCTGATGCCGTATCTGGCCGCCCACCTGTCCGGGACGCTCGGGCTGGCCGGCTGGCTCGTCGGGCTCGTCCTGGGCGTACGGAACTTCAGCCAGCAGGGCATGTTCCTGGTCGGGGGCACGCTCGCCGACCGGATCGGCTACAAGCCGATGATCATCGCCGGGTGCGTGCTGCGCACCCTCGGCTTCGCGACGCTCGGTCTGGTGGACTCGCTGCCCGCGCTGCTCGCCGCCTCGGCAGCCACGGGCCTGGCGGGGGCGTTGTTCAACCCGGCCGTACGGGCGTACCTCGCGGCCGACGCCGGCGAGCGCAGGGTCGAGGCGTTCGCACTGTTCAACGTCTTCTATCAGGCCGGAATTCTGCTGGGCCCCCTGGTCGGCATGGTGCTGACCGGGGTGGACTTCCGCATCACCTGCCTGGTCGCCGCAGGGATCTTCGCCCTGCTGAGCGTCGTACAGATCCGCGCACTGCCCGCCCGGCGAGCCGACGACACCAAGAAACAGGACAGCGACGACGCTCAGGGTGTGCTCGCCCAGTGGCGCGGCATCCTCGCGAACCGGCCCTTTCTGCTCTTCTCCGTCGCCATGATCGGTTCGTACGTCCTGTCCTTCCAGGTCTATCTGGCCCTGCCTCTGGAGGTGCGCCGACTTGGCGGCGACGGGGAGTTCGGCACGGCCGCGGTGGCGGTCCTCTTCGCGGTCTCCGGTCTGAGCACGATCGTCGGGCAGACGCGGGTGACAGCGTGGTGCAAGGCGCGATACGAGCCCGGGCAGGCGCTCGTGCGCGGGCTGGCGGCGATGGGCCTGGCCTTCGTGCCCCTGCTGCTGGCCACCGCCGTGCCCGTGCCGGAGTCCGGGATCCGACTGTGGCTCCTCGCGGCGGTTCCGCCGACGCTCGCCGCACTGCTGCTGGCCATCGGCACGATGATCGCCTACCCGTTCGAGATGGACACCATCGTCCGTCTCTCCGGTGATCGCCTCGTCGCCACCCACTACGGGCTGTACAACACGATCTGCGGTATCGGCATCACTGTCGGGAACCTCGGCACGGGCGCCGCGCTCGACGCCGCCCGCGCGGCCGGGATGCCGGCGCTGCCGTGGGTCACGCTGTTCGCCCTCGGCCTGGCGTGCGCGGTCGCCCTGTACGGCCTGCACCGCTCAGGCCGACTGGCGGCGCCGTCCGCTGCCGAGCGGTTGCCCGCGACCGTCTGACCCACCGGCTCTCCGGCCAAGGGCGGGGCACCGCCAGGTGTCCCGCCCCCACCGAGCGGCAGCTGAACGAAGCCCGCTGAGCTGGTTCAACAGGCGCGGCGCAGTACGGCCCAGCTGCCCCAGCCGGCTTCGGCCTCGATGGCCTGCCACTGCCCTGGCAGAGCCGCGGCGACTTCATCGGCGGACAGGTACAGCGGCCCGTCCTCACCGAGCTGGTTGATCCACAGCAGCACACCGTCCGGGGCTAGGACGCGGGCGGTCTCGGCGGGGAAGAGGAGCATGTCGATGGCTGCGATGGCCGCGACCCGGGCATCGGCCACCGGAAGAATGCTGGCGTCGCCACGCACACGCAGCGGTGAGCGCCCCGCGGCCTGGCGCAGCATCTGCTCCGACAGATCCACGCTGATCACCTGCGGAAAGAAACGGCCGAGCAATGGGGTGAATAGGCCGGTGCCGGAACCTACCTCCAGACAGGGGCCGTTGGGGAGCGGCCCGCCACGCTCCAGGGCATCGCGCAGCGGATCGTCACGACCGGTGGCTTGGGAGGTGTCCCACTCGGCTGCCAGTCGGTCGAACAGCTCGGCGATGAAGCGCGCGGTCTCGGCATCCCAATGTCGACGGCCTGCGGCCAGATCACGGGCGAAGGTACGGAAGACCTCGGCCGCCTCGGCGGGCGGAAGTGGTTTGCCGTCAGGGCTGGGCCATACGCGGGGCAGCGCGGTAGTTACAGCGGTCACACCGTCTATCTCACCAAACTGGTCGCGAGGATGGATCGGCCCTGGGGTGGATACATCTTGCCCACCCCTGGGTGGAGTTCCGGCGCAAGCGCCGACGCCGATGGCGGATCGCTACCGACTGCGTGGGCCGTAGTGATCGAGGAACATGTCGACGCCGCTGGTGACGAGGCGGTCCGTCAGGTCCTCGTCGATGTGCGTGCCGTAGGAGCTGAAGACCATGTGGGGGAAGACCAGAAGCCCGTAGAACTGGATGATCGCCACCTGCAGGTCGGAAATCTCCAGCCGGCCTTGCTCGGCGAGGGCGCGCAGAGCGTTCGCGACGGCGGGGTGGTGGCTCTCCGTGCCGCGGTGTCTCCAGGCTTCGCCCAGCTCGGGGAAGCGGTGTAGTTCGGCGGCGACGAGGTTGCGCAGAGCGGTCACCTCGTGGTTGGTGCGCACGGCGTGGACCCAGGTTCGGGCCGCCTCGACGAGGGCGGCCCGCAGGTCCTCGGCCTCAGTCAGACCCTCAAGCGCGGCCGACGACTCCCCGGCCAGCGGTTCGTCGAGTGCGTCCGTGATGACCGCTGTGAAGAGGGCTTCCTTGCTGCCGAAGTGGTTGTAGACGGTCACCTTCGACACACCTGCCTCGGCGGCGATGGTGTCCATTCCCACCCCGAAGCCGTCGCGCAGGAACAGCTCGCGGGCGGCCCGCACGATGGCCTGCCGCTTCAGCTCCGCGCGGGGTCCGCTCGGAGGCCGCCTGACGCTGTCCACGCTCATGGCACCGACCATAGCACCACCTGAACTGTACGGTTGAGTACATGTGAACTGAACAGTATGGTTCAGTTGCGTGGTCGAGCGAGACCGTGCAGGAGAGAGGGGACCTCGTGCCTTCCGTGACTCATCCGATAACCGCCGCACGGCCTATCGCGGCCCCGCCGGCCCGGCGGTGGCTCACCCTCGCCGTCGTGAGCGTGAGCCTGCTGGTCGTCGGGCTGGACACCACCGTGCTGAACGTCGCCCTGCCGACTCTCGTCGGTGAACTCGGCGCATCCACACGCCAGTTGCAATGGATTGTCGACAGTTACGCCTTGATGTCGGGCAGCTTGGTGCTGTTCTGCGGCAGTCTCGCGGACCGGCTCGGCCGCAAGTGGGTCTTCATGGCGGGCCTGGCGCTGTTCACGGGTGCCTCGGTGGCTGCCGCGTACGCCGGTTCCGTGACCGCCCTCGTCCTGGCGCGCGGGGTCATGGGCGTGGGTGAGGCGTTGATCATGCCGGCCACGCTCGCGGTCATCGGGAACATCTTCCCGTGCGGTGCCGAACGCACGAAGGCGATAGGCATCTGGTCGGCGGCCGTCGGCGTCGGGACGGTGATCGGGCCGATGGTCGGCGGCTGGCTGCTCAGCCACTACTGGTGGGGATCGGTGTTCCTGATCAACCTCCCCATAGGTGTCGCGGGGCTCGTCGCCGCCGCCCTGTTCGTGCCCGACTCCCGGGCCCCCGAGACCGGGCGGCCGGACCCGGCCGGAGCCCTGCTCTCCGTCCTGGCCGTGGCGAGCGTGCTGTGGGCGGTCATCGAAGGACCCGACCGCGGTTGGACCAGTGCCGCCGTGCTGGTCGCCTTCGCGGCGGGTGTCCTGCTGCTCGCCGCCTTCGTCGGTTGGCAGCGCCGGGCCGCGTCCCCGATGCTGCCGCTGCGGATCTTCCGGCACCGCGCTCTCGCGGCCGGTGACCTGCTGGTTCTGCTGGGTGCCTTCGCGCTGATCGGCACGCTCTTCGTGGTCGTGCAGTACTTCCAGTTCGTTCTCGGCTACAGCGCCGGGCAGACCGGACTTCGGCTCGGCCCCGCCGCCCTGGCCCTGCTGGTCGCGGGACCGCTGGCGGGCGTCCTCGTGCCCCGTCTCGGCATGCGCGCGGTATCAGCCGCCGGGCTCGCGCTGCTGGGCGCATCCTCGGCGGTGCTCGCCACCACCGAGACCGCGGACGGCTACGGCCGGGCTTTGGTGGCGATGCTGCTGCTGGGCGCGGGCGCCGGGTTCGTCATCACCGCGACCAGCGACGCCATCGTCGGTTCGCTGCCCGAAACGGACCTCGGCGTCGGCTCGGCCACCAACAGCGCCGCCATCCAGCTCGGCGCGGCGACCGGAGTCGCCGTCATGGGCAGCCTGCTCTCCGACCGTTACCGCAGCGGCCTCGACGCCATCCCCGCTCCTGTTCCCGGGAGTCTTCTCGACTCCGCCAAGGAATCCCTGGGTACGGCGCTCGCCCTCGCCGAGCGACTGCCCGGTGAGGCCGGAACCACCTTCGCCAAGGCCGCCCGCCACGCGTTCGTCGACGGCATGGGCCCGGCGATGTTCGCTGGGGCCGGTGTGACCGTGACGGGCGTGGTCCTCGCTCTCCTCCTCGCGCCCACCCGCGGCGCGGATCCGACCGGAACGACGCACCCGAAGGACCCGTCATGACCCACTCAGCGGCCGATGCACCCCACACCGCCGAACACGCCCACCACCCGCCCGCAGACCCGCGCCGCTGGGCAGCACTGGCACTGATCTGTCTCGCCCAGTTCATGCTGATCCTCGACGTCACTGTCGTGAACGTCGCCCTGCCCGACATGGCGGCCGACCTCGACCTCGACCGGGAGACGTTGACCTGGGTGGTCACCGCTTACACCCTCTGCTTCGGCGGGCTGATGCTGCTCGGCGGCCGACTCGCAGACGCACTCGGCGCACGCCGCACCCTGCTCGCCGGACTCGTCCTCTTCACCACCGCGTCACTGGTCACCGGGCTGGCCGAGAACGCCCCGACGCTGCTCGGCGGGCGCATCGGCCAGGGCGTAGGCGCCGCTCTGATGTCCCCCGCCGCGCTCTCCATCGTCACCACCACCTTCCACGGAACCGAACGCAACAAGGCGCTCGGCGTCTGGGCGGCGATCGGCGGCACCGGCTCGGCAGCGGGTGTACTGCTCGGTGGAGCCCTGACCGGTGGACCCGGCTGGCAGTGGGTGTTCTACATCAACGTCCCCGTCGGGCTGCTCCTGCTGATCGCCCTGCCCGCCGTCGTGCCGAGCCGCGCTCCACAACCCGCGCGCCTCGACGCCCCTGGCGCGCTGCTCGTAACGGCAGGCACCGCCGCTCTCATCTACGGTCTGGTCAAGGCCGGGGACGCCGGCTGGGCGGACGCCTCGACCCTGCTGCCGCTGGCCGGTGGGGTGCTCGCCTACGCGGCCTTCGCGGCGGTCGAACGAGCCAGCCGGGCCCCGCTGATGGACTTGCGGATGTTCACCCGGCGGCCGGTGCTCGCCGGGGCCTTCCTGATGCTGATCGCCACGGCATTGCTGATCGCGTTCTTTTTTCTGGGGTCCGTGTATCTGCAGCATGTCCGGGGGTTCAGCCCGCTGCGGACCGGACTGGTGTTCCTGCCCGTCGCCGTTGCCACCGGTGCCGGTGCCCATCTCGGATCCCGGCTCGTCGGCCGGATCGGCAGCCGGCCGACGGCTGTCGCCGGCATGATCGTCGCGGCCGCCGGAACCATCCCGCTGACCCAGCTCTCGGAGAACGGCAGCGTGTACGGACGTCTCCTGCCGGGCTTCGTGATCGCCTCCCTCGGCATCGGCGCCGTGTTCGTCACCGCTACGACGACCGCGCTGGCCATGGTGGAGCACCAGGAGGCAGGACTCGCCTCCGGGGTCGTCAACACCTTCCACGAGGTGGGCGGCTCGATAGGCGTCGCCGTCGTCTCGACCGTCGCCGCGTCCGGCTTCGAGCGAGGTTCTGCGAGTGGCTTCGCCGATGCGTTCAGGGTGTGTGCGGTGGCGGCGGCGGCCACCGCGCTGGTGGCCTTGGCGCTCGTGCCGCGTGGCAAACCGCAGTCGAGCGGGGGCCCGCACGTGCACTGACCGAGGATGACCGCCGAACCCAGGAGCAACGAGCCCGAACGCACAGCTGGGTGCCGGGAGCCGCAGCAACTCCAGCGCGCCGCGGCTCCCGGTGCCGCGACTCAGTGGGTGTGCCCGTCCTCTGCGTGGCCGGCTTCTTCCTTGCCCGCACCCGTCTCGGTGCTTTCGGCGCTCGGCGAGGCATCAGGTGCCTTCGTTCCGGCGTCCTCGGAGTGGCCCTCGTGCGTCTCCGCTTCGCCGGTGCTCTCCCCGGTGTTGTCCTCGTGAGTCTCAGCCTCGCCGGTGCTCTCCTCGCCGTGGCTGTGGCCGCCTCCGCCGGACTCCGCAGCCATGTCGGCGGCGATACCGCGCAGCCCGACGAACGCGACCGCCGCGGTGACCAGCACCAGCAGCCCGGTCGGACCGATGATGCTGCGCCAGCGCGCGGCGTCGTAACGCAGCACATAGGCCACGAAGGACAGAGCCAGACCGAACGGAATCAGCATCGCCGCTCGCTCGGGGAAGTCCTCGAAGTGCTGGAGTCCGCCGCTCAGCATGCCGATGCCGAACGACAACGCCAGCGAGGCCAGCACGATCGCGACCACCTTGGAGGCACTGGGCCGCTGCCGCTTGAGGATGAACTCGTTCAGCACGGTCGCACAGAGGAAGACGCCCGCTCCGACCAGCGCGATCACCGTGTACCGGTCCGGGTCCAGCGGATGGTGCACTACCGCGCCGCTGATCAGGCCCGCACCGACGAACGTCGTGGCGTATCCCAGGTAGTCGCCGATCACCGGCGTCCGCTTCTGCGCCCGTCGGCGGGCCCGGCGCCCACCGGTCCGGGGAGGAGCGTCCGGATCAGGAGTCTGGCGGGGAGCTTGCCCCAATTCCGGAACCCCGGCGGCCGGGTCCTGGGCCGGCCGGACATCCGGGTCGGCGTGGAGAGGCGGCTGCTGCTGACGTGGCGGGCGGGGCGGCTGTGCGGGATGACGCTGGTACTGCTGCGGGAACGGGGCGTGTGCCTGCGGCTGGGTGGGCACACCGGCACGGGGGGCGAGGTAGGGCTGAGTCACGAATATGACCTTTCGCGGGTGGGCCGGCACGCGGGAAAGGCGTGTCCGGTCCGCCGGGGCGTACGTGGCAGGGATGCGTCGGATCGGCGACAGCGGTGCAGGCGTTTTCCGCCCCGGTCGGGCCGCGATGGTCCCGCACTCTGGGGCTGCCAAATCTCGTCGTACGAGGTCGCACGGCGAGGACTACTGCCTGCGCGCCGTGGCGACGACCTAAATCCGCAGAACTGCCAGCTGCGCGATATCTACGCCCTGCAAACGAGTCGGACCCGATGGTCGGCACAGGCCGGGCCACGCTGGCCGCTTGTGCCTCCTGAGCAGGAGGAGCAAGGCGGCGCGGCGCCCGCGAAGTCGCCAACTGCCGGCCGCCAGGAGAGCGCAGCAGCCGATGACGGCGGCACACACACCGAACTCCGTCGCACCCTCGGTGCCATGATGATCGTGCTGGTCGGATGCCGTTGCGACAGCCTTGGCTGCCTCACCCGGTGTCGGCTCATGCTGAACGGCGTGGGCATGAGCGGCGGTCTCGGGTGCGCGGCTCCTGCCGGCGTCACCCGTGTGGGCGAGGAGATGCATCAGGCCGAGGGCGAGGAGCAGCAGGAGCATCAGACGCCCCACCGCGCCTCGCCCTGTCCCGGCCCTGTAGCTCATTCGCTCCGTCATCTCGCCGTGGCGTCGACATGACGCCCCTGCAACCCATCGCGGCGCATCAGCGTACCGGTCGTGGATGACCGGGCGGCAAGCGGCGTGTGTCTCACGGTGGAGGACGGTCCGCAAAGTGCGACGCGGCTCAGCCCTGTGGGGAGCGAGTGGGGCCGCACGCGCAGGACTTCCGCGCCGGTGCCGCGGCGGGATCCGTCAGCCGGGAGGCCGCGGCTTGGAGCAGCGCCGCCGCAGTCAGCCTGACGACAGGGTGACCGGCAGCCCGGCGCAGCAGTTCCACCCGCCGGTTCACTGTCCCTCGCCGCCCACGAGCTCGTAGCCGGCCTCGTCGACCGCGGCCGCGACGGCGGCCGTGTCCAGCGGCTCCTCGCTGATCACCGTGACCTTGCCCGAAGGCAGATCCACCTGGACATCCTTCACGCCGGGGAGACCGCTGATTTCGGAGCTGACGGCCTGCACGCAGTGCGCGCAGGTCATGCCCTTGACGTCGTACACCTTCTGAGCCATGTGCTTGCTCCTTCCCAAGAGAGGTACCCCAGCATACCCCCTGGGGGTAATGTTCGCTGAGGGTGGGCTCTGTGCCTCAGGCCGCGCCTGCTGGGTCCGAAGGGGCTGACGGCGCACTATGGTTTTTCGCGATGGAGCAGGCGCTGCGTCATCGAATCCACGCCCTCGGGTACGAGGAGTGGGCTGTGACCCTGGGCAGGCGGGTGGGCAGAACGGAGGCCGGGCGCGATGGACGCATGGAAGCCGATGCTGGTCCTTCTCGGTGTGGTCGGGGCCGGTCTGGCTGGCCTTTACGGACTGGGCCTGTGGCTGGCGGCAGCGCGGACTCCCCTGGAAGCGGGCCCGTTCGCCGGGGGCCTCAAGCCGGGCGAGCATGCCGTGTCCAGATTCCATGTGCGGTGGTACGCGGTCACCATGATCTTTCTGGCCTTCGACATGGAGATGCTGTTCATGTACCCGTGGGTGAAGGTCGTCTCAAAGGTGGGCGCCACGGCCGTCGTGGAGATGTTCCTCTTCCTGGGCATTCTGTTCGCGGCCGTGGCGTACGCCTGGCGTGAGGGGGCCCTGCGATGGACCTGAGGGGCTTTCTGCGCCGTACGGCGATGCAGCGCCCGGCGGTGCTGACGGTCGCGTTGCCGGGCGCCACGCAGCTCCGGCTGGCGGTGGAGGCGGAAGTGCGTGGGCGGGAGTGGCCCACCGCGAGCGCACCGGCGGCGGCCGACCTGCTGGTTGTCTGCGGTGCCCCCGAGCCGGAGGACCGAGAGTGGCTCGACTGCATCAAGCGGTCGATGCCCGAGCCGGCCGTACGGATCATGGTGGAGGAGACCGGCCACGTCGCGCACGCGCTCGACCGGGCGCGGAGGGAGCTGACCGGCAGGGCTGCGACTCCGCGCGAGCATGAGGCAGACCGTCAGTGGGACCCCACAGCGGGCGGCTCTGGCGCTCATGCGCACGGCGACGATCACGACCACCGCGCACACCACGGCAGCTCGCCGTCCCAAGCGCCCGACGACCACGGCCGTCGCCACCAGTCCGCGGACCAAGGCCACGACGGTCATGCGACTCACCTTGGACAGGAGGGCCATGAGCGCCATGACCCTGACGACCATGACGGGCACATGGACCACATGGATCAGGAAGGCCATGCCGGCCATATGGATCACATGGGCCACGACATGCACGCCATGGGAGAGGTCGCGGGGCTGGCGATGGCGGAACGGGGCGACGACCGGGACGAGCTGAGGCTGGATCAGCTGCATGTGCCGATCGGGCCCGGTCTGCCCGACTGGCCGACGGGGCTCATCCTCCGCCTCACCCTGCAAGGAGACGTCGTGCAGGGCGTGGAGGTGGACCATCTCCCGGCGCCGCCCGGACATCGGATGCCCTTCTGGGACGAGCCGTGGCTGCGGGCCGCGCAGGGCGAGGAGGTCAGCAGCGGCAGCGCGGCACGCCAGCGCTGCGCCGCCCATCTGGACAGTGTGGGGCGACTTCTTGCCGTCGTGGGCTGGCACGACGTCGCCGCGCGATGCCGTCGCTTGCGGGACGAGGTGCTGTCGGGGGCGTCACGCCTGGGGATCAGCCGCGAACTGGGCGGTGTACTGCGCGGGGTGGAACGGTCGCGCGTCCTGCGGTGGTCGATCGCCGGGCTGGGGGAGTTGCCGTCCTCCAGAGCGGGCGAGTCCGGAGTGACCGGGCCGGCCCTCGCCGCGAACGGGGACTCCTACGACCGACTGCGAATGTGGGTTGACGAGATCGAGCGCGCCCTGGAAGTGCTCGACGACGAACGACCGTTGACGCCGGGCGAGCTCACCGGCCCGCGCGGACGCCTGGACGGAGAGCAGCCGCCGTCGCGGGCGCTCCTCGACATCCTTCCGGAGTTGCTGACCGGCGCGGAGTTCGCCTGCGCGCGGATCATCGTGGCCAGCCTGGACCCCGACATCGACGAACTCGCGCTCACGCCCGTGTCAGGAGCGGCCCATGCCTGATGCCGCGCCACTGTGGGCGACCGTCATCCTTCCCGTCGCCCTGGCGGTGGCCGCCGTGATCACGGCCGGGCTCGACGCGGTGGTGTCCGGGGTGGCCGAGCGGGGTCACGCCGGGAGCGTCGGGGAGGCCGGGCGTCGCGCGATGGCTCCGTTACGCGAAGCCCTACGGCTGCTCGTCCAGCAGCCGCGCCGTACGACAGCCGCCGACAGGCTGCTCGAAAGGCTGGGCGTGGTGCTGGTCCCGGTGGCCGCGGTGCTCGCGGGTGCCGTACTGCCGTGGGGCTTCCGCTCCGTGAGCGATCCGTCCGTCGGCGTCGTGTGGTTCAACACGATGGAGGCGCTGGCCTGGGCGGCGGTGTGGCTGGCGGGCTGGGGGCCGAACTCGGCGCTGTCGTTGATCGGCGGATACCGGTTCCTGGCGCAGGGCCTGGCGTACGAACTGCCGCACATGTTCGCGATCACCACGGCCGCGCTGGGGGCCGAGTCCCTGCGGGTCGGGGACGTGGTCGCGGCCCAGGACGGTCTGTGGTTCGTGGTGTGGATGCCGGTCGCGTTCGTGGTCTATCTGCTGAGTGCGCTCGCGATGGCGTTCTGGGGGCCCTTCGAGTACCCGCTCGCACGGGATGCGGCTGGGGGCGCCGCCGTCGAACTGACCGGCGTGGACCGGCTGGTGTTGCTGGGCGGCCGGTGGATGCTGCTCGTGGTGACCGCCGGCTTCAGCGTGCCGCTGTTCCTCGGCGGCGGGCACGGCCCACTGCTGCCGGGCTGGGCGTGGACGCTGCTCAAGACGGCAGCGGTGCTGGCGCTGCTGGTGGCCGGGCGCCGGCTGCTGCCCACGCTGCGGATGGAGCGCTACACGGAGCTGGCGTGGATGGTGCTCGTGCCGCTGACGCTGCTTCAGGCCCTGGTCGTGGCCATAGTCGTCCTGAACCGATGAGGAGAGGGTGGCCGTGCTCGATGACGTGATCTTCTGGGTGCTGGCCCTGCTGGCTGTGGCCAGTGGGGTCATGGTGTTCCGGTTCGACTCCATGGCCCGGGCCACATACGCGCTGCTGACCTCGCTGCTGTGCGTGGGCGGCGAGGTGCTGCTCCTCGGGCTGGACTACCTCGGGGTCGTGATCGTGCTGATGATGACCATCGAGATGGCCATCATGGCCGTGTTCATGGTGATGTACATGATGAACCCGGCCGGGCTCATGCCCATGACCATGGTCCACAACAAGAAGGGCGCGGCCGTGATCTGCGCGGCGGTCTTCGCCGCACTCGCCGCCGGGATCCTGCTCGCCCCGTGGCTGTCCCGGCGCGGCAGGCCGTCGGCCGATCCGACCATGGACCTGGGCCTGTCGCTGATGGGTCCTCAGATGCTCACCATGATGACCTTGGGCCTCGCCCTCTTCGCCACCATCGTCGCAACCGTGGTCCTGGCCACGCGGAGGGGCCGCTACGACCGCTTCGGCGACGACCTCAAGGCGCGTACCGCCGACGACCCGGTACGGGGAGGGATGGGCCGATGAGCCTGGAGCTCTTTCTGCTGCTCGCAGCGGCCCTGTTCAGCATCGGCCTGTTCGGCACGCTCACTCAGCAGTCGATCGTGATGCTGATGATGGGGCTGGAACTGATGCTGGGCGGCATCATCGCCGGCGCGGCGGCCGTCTGGCACTACATCGCCCCGGAGGCGGCCGACGGACAGGTACTGGTCGTCCTGGCGGTCACGGTCATGGCGGTGGAGATGGCCATCGGATTCGCCGTCGTCACCGCACTGTTCCGATCCCGCGAGGTCGACATGACCGACATGGCAGCGGAGCTGAAAGAGTGAGCGCCCTGCTGTGGACGCTCGTTGCGCTGCCGCTGACCGTGGGGACGCTGCTCGCGGTCGTCGGTCGCCCGGCGGATCGGTACGCCCCCACGGTCGCGGTCGGGACAGCCGTCGCCGCTCTCGGCCTCGCCGTCGCGGTGGCCTTCGAGCACCCTCGGGTCGAGGCGCCGCTGCTCGAAGGGCTTCCCGCCGGGCTCGCGGTCGACGGGCTCTCCCGCCTCATGGTCGTGACCGTTACGGCGGTGACCGCGGCCGTCCTCCTCTTCAGCGTCGCGGACATCGGACCGGACGAGGCACGTGCCCGCTTCTTCGGGCTGATGCTGCTGTTCGGCGGCGCGATGCTGACGACGGTCACCGCGACCACGTTGCAGGTCCTGCTGATGGCCTGGGAGGCGATGGGCGCCACCTCGTGGGCGTTGATCGGCTACTGGTGGCGGGATCCCGAGCGCGGTCATGCCGCCAACACGGCCTTCCTCACCACCCGGGCCGCCGACCTCGGCCTCTACCTCGCCGCCGGGGCGGCACTGGCGAGCGGGCAGGTCGGCTCCCTTGCCCTCGACGAGCTCGCGGACGCGACCGGCGCGTGGTCGGCGGTCATCACCGCCGGCGTCATCGTGGCCGCGTTCGGCAAGTCGGCCCAGCTGCCGTTCAGCTTCTGGCTGTCCCGGGCCATGCAGGGCCCGAGTCCGGTCTCCGCTTTGCTGCATTCGGCGACCATGGTGGTGGCGGGGGCGTATCTGCTGCTGCGACTGGAGCCGCTGCTCGCGCAGTCCGGCTGGGGCGGGCCCGTCGTGGCGTGGACGGGTGCGGTGACGGCGGTGGTGCTCGGCCTGGTCGCCGTGGCGCAGACCGACCTCAAGCAGCTGCTCGCTGCTTCGACCTGCGCACAGATCGGTTTCATGGTGCTCGCCGCCGGGGCCGGTGCGGTGACTGGCGGAACTCTGCAGCTCATGGCCCATGCCGCCGCGAAGAGCCTGGCCTTTCTGGTCGCGGGGGCCTGGCTGACCACCCTGGGCACCAAGTCGCTGCCCGCCTTGCGCGGTGCGGCCCGGAGGCACCGTACGGCTGGGATCACCTTCAGCGTCGCAGCCCTGGCTCTGGCTGGGGTCCCGCCCCTGGCGCTGTGGGCGGCCAAGGACGTCCTTCTCGTCGGCGCCTTGGAGGACAACACGGCGTTGTACCTCGTCGGGCTGGCCGGCACGGTGATCTCCGCGGTCTACAGCGCCAAGGCCCTCTGGTTCGTCTGGCAACCCGCTCCCGTACCGGAGGAGCGTGAGGAGCCGCTGCCGTACGCGACGCGGCTGCCGTTGGTGACCCTGGCCGTCGCCTGCGCCGCCCTGACTGTCATGTCATTCCCACCCGTACGGGACGCGGTCGAGCGGGTGCTCGGCGGCGGAGGACAACCGGAACCCCATGCCTGGGAACTGATTTTATCCGGTGCGCTCGCCATAGCCGTCGTTGCTTTCGTCTGGATGCGCGGACCCCAACTCCTCGCTCCTCCGGGTCGGATCACTGCCTGGGCGTCCGACTGGTTGCGCCTGGAGAGCGCCGCGCGAGCCCTCCTCGTAGACCCGGTCATGCGCCTCGCCGGCGCCCTCGCCGCCTTCGACGACCGGGTGCTGGACCGGGCTGTCGAGGGCACGGCCCGCAGCTCGGTCCGACTGGCGCGGTGGGCCGATGCCCGAGCGGAGCAGCTGGTCGACGGCGCGGTGGAGGGCGTGGCGGGCGGTGCGCGGGCGCTCGGGCGCTGGGCGCGCAGGCCGCAGACCGGGCAGCTGCACCAGTACCTCGCTCAGGCGGTCGCCGCCTTCACCGTCCTCGCCGTCGTCCTCGTCCTCGTGAGGTGACCGCCGTGCTCACGGCCATCGTCCTGCTTCCAACCGCCGTGGCGGCCCTACTGCTGTGTGTGCCGCGCAGCGCAGCCCGTGTCCTCTTCTTGTCGGCCTGGGTGGCGACCACCGCCGCCGAACTGCTCCTGACATTGATCGTCTGGGCGGGATACCGGGCCGACGGCGGCATTCAGTACGAGACCCGAGCCCGGTGGATCCCCAGCGCCGGCATCAGTTACCACGTCGGAGTCGACGGCCTTTCGCTTCCGCTGGTCGCCGTGACCTGCGTGCTGTTCCTCGCCTGCGCGCTGTACGCCTGGCGCCAGTCCCGGCGGGTCCGGGAGTTCGCGGCTCTGTTCCTCTTCCTGCAGACCACATGCCTCGGCCTGTTCGCCGCCCTCGATTTGATCCTTTTCTTCGTCTTCTTCGACCTGTCCATCGTGGCGATATACTTCATCATCGCGGGATGGGGACACGGGGGCGCCGCCCGCGCCGCGCTGAAGTTCTTCCTCTACACCTTCATCGGCTCACTCGCCCTGCTCCTCGGCTTCATCGGCCTGTACCTTGCGGCCGACCCACACACCTTCGACATCGTCGAGCTGACGCGCGCGGACCCGCTGGCGGGGCGTGCGGCGTACGGTGCTCTCGTCCTCCTCGCCATCGGCATCGGCCTGGCGGTCAAGACTCCGACCGTGCCCTTCCACACGTGGCTGCCGCCCGCCCACACCGACGCCCCGGCCGCAGGATCGGCGATCCTCGCCGGCGTGCTGCTGAAGATGGGCACCTACGGCTTCCTGCGCATCGCCATGCCCGTCCTGCCCGACGCCTGGCGGGACTACGCCCTCGTCTTCGTCATCGTCGGCGTGATCTCGGTGCTGTACGGCGCGCTGGTCGCGCTCGCCCAGACCAACTTCAAACGGATGGTCGCCTACACCTCCGTCAACCACATGGGCTACATCATCCTGGCGGTCGGCGCGGCCGGGGCTGTCGGCACCGGCCAGGAAGAGGCCCGCCGACTCGCCGTCACCGGGGCCGTCTTCCAGATGGTCAGCCACGGGCTCCTGACCGGGGCGCTGTTCCTGCTGTCCGGTGTGCTGTACGAGCGCGGGCGCACCTACGAGATGTCCGCGTACTCCGGCGTCGCCGGGCGGGCGCCGGTCTTCGCCGCGCTGACCGGCGTCGCTGCCTTCGCCTCCCTCGGGCTGCCTGGCTTCTCCGGCTTCATCGCCGAGTTCCAGATCCTCACCGGGAGTCTGGGCCCGGAGCCGGTGGCCACCGGACTGGCCGTGCTCGGGATCCTGCTCACCGCGGGCTTGTTTCTGCGCGCTCTGCAGCAGGTGTTCCTCGGTCCGCTGCGGCTGCCCGTCGCCGCGCCGGGCACCGACCGGCCGTTCCCCGACATCCGCCTCCACGAAGGACTCGCGATCGTCCCGCTGCTGGCCCTGGGCGTCGTCCTCGGCCTCGCTCCCCGGTTCGTCCTCGACGTCATCGAACCCGCCTCGCGCACCGTGCTGGAGCTGCTCGCGCGATGAACGAGATGACCGGGATGAACGAGAACCCCCTCGACCTCCTGCCCGAGGTCCTGCTCGCCGCCTCCGCCGTGCTCGGTCTGCTGCTTGGAGCGTGGCTGCCGCGTCGCCGCCAGTGGCTGATCGGCGCCATGGCGGGAGCGGCCTGCACCGGAGGAATCGCCGCCGCAGCGATCGCCGCGGCCGACCCCGCCAAGACGGCCTTCGGCGAGTCCTTCGCCATCGACCCGGTCACGGCCACCAGCAGGATCGTCATCCTCGGCGCCACCCTGCTCGTCCTCGCACTCGCCATGCCCCGCCGGTACGCCGACCCGCGCGAGACCGAGTTCTACGTCCTGCTCCAGCTCGCCTCCGCGGGAGCGCTGATGCTGGCCGGCGCCCACGACCTCCTGCTCCTTGCCGCTGGCTACCTGCTGGCCAGCGTGCCCGCCTACGCGCTCGCCGGATTCCGCAAGGACGGCCCCGGCACCGAAGCGGCACTGAAGTTCTACGTCGTCGGCGCGCTCCTCGGCGTCCTGATGCTCACCGGCATCACGGTCCTGCTCGCCGCCAGCCGCACGACCGCGTACCCCATGCTGCGCACCGAGCTCGGCGAGGCACCGCCCGGACTGGTGGCGGTCGGCACGCTCGCCCTCCTCGCCGGCGTCCTGTTCAAGGCCGGAGGAGTGCCCGGCCACTTCTGGGTTCCCGACGCGATCCAGGGCAGCTCCCCTCCCGTGGCCGCCTTCCTCACCACCATCCCCAAGATGGGCGCCCTGGCGGCCTTCTACCGGCTCGCCGCCGTCCCGCTCGCGGACGCCGACCTGCCCTGGGCCGACCTGGTGGCCGTGCTCTCGGTCGCCTCGATGACGTTGGGAAACCTTGCGGCCTTCTTCCAGCAGGACGTCAAACGGCTGCTTGCCTACTCCACCATCAGCCAGGTCGGCTACCTCCTGCTCCCGGTGGCCGTCGCCGGACGCAGCGACCTCGACCAGCAGGCGCTGCTGTACTACCTGGCCGGATACGCACTGACCAATCTCGGGGCCTTCGCCGTCGTCTGCGCCCTCCCCGAAGCCCACACCATCGACGACTACCGGGGGCTGGCACGGACGCACCCGGCCCTGCTGGCCTCTCTCGTCGTCTGCCTGCTGGGCCTGGTCGGCACGCCCCCGACCGCCGTCTTCCTCGGCAAGCTGGAAGCCTTCAGCGCGGCCTTCGACGGCGGCTACGCGTGGCTCGCGGTCGTGGCGGCCGTCAACACGGTGGCCTCCCTCTTCTACTACCTGCGCTGGATCGCCCCGGCGTTCCTGGCACGCCGAGCCACGCGTGAGCCGGGCGAGGCGTCAAGATCAGCCGCCGTGGTCGCCTACGGAGCAGCCGCCGGGTCCGTCGCACTCGGGCTGCTCGGCGGCACGGTCCTCGACGTGCTCGACGGTCCGCTCGTGCGGTGACTCACCGGTCCGCGTCATCGCTTCTGGGCACGGGTACTCGAGCGTTGTCCATCTTGGCCGGTGATGCGACATGGCTGCGGTGGTGGCGACTCTGATCGGCGTGCTTCTCCTCTTGGCTGTGCTCTACGACGCGGCCCGGCTGGTGACGCCCCGGGAGCCGCGGTGTCCGCCGTTGGCGCGGCTGCGGGGGCGGAAGGCCGCGCTGGATGCCGCGGAGGAGTGGCTTGTCGGCCTGCGGATGCACGGCCGCGTCGACGCTGCGGAGTACGAGCGGAGGATGGAAGCACTGGCTCATGGCGAGCGCGTCCCGGGCAAGGAAGGCCGATGGGCATGACGACTCCAGAGGCAAAACACCTCCTGTCTCTCGCAGCCCGGTAGGCGTGTGTGCCGAACCTCAGTCGGCCGGCCGCCGTTCTGTGAATCGGCTCAGTACCATGTCGGCATGTCGATCGTGAGCAGGCGATTGCGTGTGGGCGGGGCCTTCGGGCGCCTCCTGCTGATCGTCGTGCTTGCGTTCGGCGTGCTTGCCATGCACACGATGGGCCATCCGGAGCACACCTCCGGCCGGGGGACAGACGCCTTGATGCATGCCGTGGTCGGCACGCACCAAGGCGGCATGACCGTGGGAGCAGCCGACACCAGGACATCCGCCGAGCCTGCGGCGATCACGGACCATGTGACCGTGGCGTCGGCCGCTCCATCGGTGGACGAGCCCATGATCAGCATGGATGTGCTGTCCGTGTGCGTGGCCGTGCTCACGGGATGGCTGCTCTGGTTGTTCCTGTGCGCGGCGGCTCGCCGGAAAGAACAGCTGACGGCGCTGCTCGCCCGAGCGATGGCCGTCCTCCGCCCCAGCCCGCCGCCCCCCATAACTCTCCTCGCTCAGCTGTCGGTGCTGCGGATATAGGCCGGACCACAGCGCGGGCTCCGTCATGCCCGCGACGCCGTGCCTATCCCCGGACTCACTGACAGAACTGATCAAGCGAGGTACATCGCACATGACTGCCTACAAGCACGCCCCGAACCGCAGTCTCCGCCGCCGTCTCGCGGTGGTGGGCGTCGTCGCGGCGGGTGGACTGCTGCTCGCCGCCTGCGGCGGGAACGACATGGGGGGCATGGACCACGGCAGCGGCAGCTCCGCGTCCGCCACGGCCACCCAGAATGCCGGCGACAACCCGGCACCGGGCGCGTTCAACGACGCGGACGTCAGCTTCGCGCAGATGATGATCCCGCACCACGAGCAGGCCGTGGACATGGCCAAGCTCGCGGAGGGCCGGGCCTCCGACGCGGAGATCAAGACCCTGGCCGCGGACATCGAGAAGGCCCAGGACCCCGAGATCCAGACCATGAAGTCCTGGCTGAAGGCTTGGGGCAAGCCGGAGTCCGCCGACGAGAGCATGCCTGGCATGGACCACGGATCCAGTGGCATGGATCACTCCGGTATGTCCGGAATGATGTCCGACGAGGACATGAAGAAGCTCGAAGCCGCCAAGGGCACCGAGTTCGACCGGATGTTCGCGGAAATGATGATCGAGCACCACAAGGGCGCGATCGCCATGGCGAAGGACGAGCAGAAGAACGGTCGCAACGCCACGGCCAAGAAGCTCGCCGCCGACGTGGTGAAGAGCCAGTCCGCCGAGGTCGAGAAGTTCGAGAAGATCCTCGACCGGATCTGATCCGCATCAGTCACTGACCGTTCCCGGCTCCGAGGCGTGCGTCCGAGGAGCCGGGGCGGTCATCTCCCCATGCCGGCATGACCAGAACCGGCGGTCGCCGCGCAGGTCCCCCTATGCCTCCCGAGGAATCATGAACAAGCGCCCTGCCGCCGTGGCGGCAACTGCCCTGGGCCTCGCCCTCACCCTGGCCGCCTGCTCCGACAACGGGGACAGGGCGGACTCCACCGGCTCGTCCGCCGCTTCCGGGACAACCGTGAGCCACATCCATGGTCTCGGCCTGGACCCCGCCGATCAGCGCCTCTACGTCGCCACGCACGAAGGCGTCTACACCACCGGTGCCAAGGGAGAGCCCGAGCTGGTGGGTGACAGCAAGGACGACTTCATGGGCTTCACCGTGGCAGACGGCAACACGTTCTACGCCAGCGGCCACCCGACCTCAGGTGGGAACAAGGGGCTCATCAAGAGCACCGATGCCGGGAAGACCTGGAAGTCCCTGTCGTTGTCCGGGGAGTCCGACTTCCACGCTCTGGACTACGCCCACGGCACGATCTACGGATACGACGCCACCAACGGCCTGCTGCGCACCACCAAGGACGGCACCGCCTGGAAGGACGGGGCCCGGTTGGATGCCCTGGACATCGCGGTCAGCCCGCAGGACCCCAGCCTCGTCCTCGCCACCACCGCCGAGGGAGTCGCCCGCAGCACGAACGCCGGCAAGACCTTCGCGAAGGGACAGGAGCCGGTGATGGCCTTCCTCTCCTGGGCGGCGAAGGACGTCCTGTACGGCATCGACACCTCCGGCGGCTTGAACCGCAGCACGGACGGCGGTGCCACATGGCAGAAGCTCTCCAGCGTCCCCGGCGGCCAGCCGCAGGCCCTCACCGCGGTTGACGCCGAGCATGTCCTGGCTGCCACCCAGACGGGGGTCTACGAGTCCAAGGACGGCGGCAGAACGTTCACGAAGCGCCTCACCGTCGCATCCACCGGCGGCCACTGATTAGCGGCCCGATGGTGCCCCGGTAGTCAGACGAGGGGGCTACTTGCGTACTCTTTGCATGTAGCTGAGCAGCGCATCAAGAGGGTGCGCGAGATCGTTCCCAGGGAAAGCCGCCTATGAGCTCCACCATCGCGTCCGCCCGGCGCACCCGCAGGTTCGATCGGAGCGAGATACGCCGCTTGGCCGCGATGTACGGCTTCGTCGCGGCCCTGCACATCGCGGGCTTCGGACTCTTCGCCTACTACAACGCGCGCTACAACGGCCTCACCGACAGCCACGGCAAGCTGCTGTACGCGGGAGCGGCCGGGCTGGCGTACACCCTCGGCATGCGGCACGCGTTCGACGCCGATCACATCTCGGCCATCGACGACACCACCCGCTATCTGCTGCAAAAGGGCAAGCGCCCGCTGGGCCTCGGCCTCGCCTTCTCGCTGGGGCACTCGACGATCGTGTTCGGGCTCTCCCTCGGCATCGCCTTCGCCGCGCAGGCCGCCAACCGCTTCCAGGCGGGCTTCGCCGACATCGGCGGAGTGATCGGCACGCTGGTCTCCGGCATCTTCCTGTACGCGATCGCCGCGCTGAACTTCGCCGTCCTGCGCGGCATCGTCCGGACCTGGCGCGAGGCGAAGGCGGGCCGGCACGAACCGGAGGAACTGGAGCAGCTACTTGCCGCTCGCGGCCTGATGAACCGGGTCTTCAAGGGCCGCTACAACAAGTTCATCGAGCACTCCTGGCAGCTCTATTTCGTGGGTCTGCTCTTCGGGCTCGGCTTCGACACCGCCACCCAGGTCGGTGCGCTGGGCCTGGCCGCCGGCTCGGCCGCGGACGGCACACTGCCGCCGCTCGCCATCATCGCGCTGCCGCTGATCTTCGCGGCCGGCATGAGCCTGATGGACACCACCGACGGCGTCTTCATGGCGAAGGCGTACGAGTGGTCGTTCACCAACCCGGTCCGCAAGATCTACTACAACCTCACCATGACCGGTCTGTCGATCTTCGTGGCCTTCGTCGTCGGCACGGTGGAGCTGATCTCCCTGCTGGCGGAGCAGCTGGGCGCGGACGGTCAGCGACCTTGGTCATGGTTCGCGGCCGTCGACCTCAACGCCATCGGTATCGGCATCGTGATCACGTTCCTGGTGACCTGGATTGGGGCCGTCGCGCTGTGGAAGCTTCGCCGCCTCGACGAGCGGTATCCCGCCCGCCCCACGGCTCCTGAACCGGCGCCCGACTCGGCGCCCGCTTGATCCCTGCGTGCCTGGAGGCTCCGCGTCTCCGGAATGCGGCGGCCGATGATCCTATGTGGCTGCGGCGAGTGCCTGGACGAGCTGGTCAACGGTCGGGCTGCCCGCGAGACCATCGGGGGTCGAGTACACGCGGCAGGTCAGGCCATAGGTCTGGGCTGCGGCGGGAAACGGGTCACGGCCGTCGATCCGGATCGTGGGTGATCCGGGGAACCAGAGGGCTTGGGCCTCCTCGTCCGTCTTGACGGTGCGGAGGGTGACGTCGATGTCGTGCTGTCCGGTGGCAGTGAGCGCTTCACCGAGGCGGTGGTGAGCAACGTGCCAGTTCGGGCAGCCGTCGAAGTAGAGCAGTTCGATGTGCACGTCTTCATCGTGCCCTGATGCCGGGTGGGAGCGGACGATCAGGCAGCCATCATGACGAGCATGGTGCACATCGTGCCGCCCATGCCGATGTGGGCCGTCAGGGCTGCGCCCGGTGACGTACCCGGCGGACGACGGCGACGCCCGTTGCCGGCTGCCGCGTCTGACCGGCGCCTGTCGCCTCCCAGGCGGGCCTTGTCCCAGATGGAGATGGCCAGGGAGGCGACGAACACGACGATTGCGTCGGGCAGGGCGAGCAGTCTGCGTGACCAGCGGCCCCTGTCTGCGCCGCGGCCCCCAGCCGCCCTCCGGTCGGTGCCACGCAGCCGCGCCCACACGGATGCGACGATGGAAAGCAGGAAGTATGCGGCGAGCGCGACCAGAACGACTCGCCACACGGAAGCCGACCCCGTAGTCGCGGCGCTATGGGCAGCGCCGGTCGTCACTCCGTGACCGGTCATCCCCGAGGCATGGCCCATGCCATCCATCCCGGACATGCCCGCCATCTCCATGGCGTCGCCCGATTCGGCGGAGCCGTGCCCATGTCCGTGACTCGTGCCGGACATCGAGTGTCCGCCCAGAGCCAGGACCGGTTGAGAGTCGGTACCGGGCATGGCGAGCGTCATGATCACCATGGCGGCGCTGCCGATGATGTGGTGTGCCCAATGGCGGCCATGGCGCCAGCCGTTCCGCCGGGTGTGGTGCACGGACAGGGCGACGCCGGCCAGGCCGACGGCGGCGAACGCAGTCACCCAGGACAAGCTGTGGTCCCCGAAGCTGGCCGCGGTAGCGGGTAGGAACATCGCGGTCATCCCGCCGGCCATGATGAGGTCGCCTGCGGCAGCGAACCTGGTCTCATTGCTCTCCGCCGCAGCCAGTCGGGCAGCGCTCACGACACTCACGAGGGCGGCGACCGCCGCCAGCGTCCAGTTCAGAGCCGGACTCCCCATCGCTGCCCTCCGCGTGGTCTTCCGTCGTCCCCAGGCTGTTGTCTACGGACGCTCTTAGTACGGAGTCGCGTCGAAGAACGCTCAATGGAGGGGGAGGGCCGTGGCGATGGACTCCGCACAACCGGTGCGGTTCGGCATTGGGGCAGGGGTCAGTGCGGCGACCGCAGTCCGGCCAGCGTGACCGTGACGAGTCGGCGGACTGCGGGTTCCGACGGCAGGTTGCCCGCAGCTGACAGGGCATGGAGGCAGTAACTCGCCAGTTCCTCGGGGGCCACGTCGTCCCGGAGCGCGCCAGCCGCAGCGGCCTCCGCCAGCAGCTCCCTGAAGAGGTCGACGAGTTGTTGCTCGGCGTGAGCGACGTGTTCGGGGCGATGCAGAAGAGCCGCGAGTTCCTCGGAGCCGTGGCGTCCGCGGTGATAGCAGATGTACGCGTAGCGTTCGAGCACTGCTTCCAGCCGCTGGACGGCGTCGCCCGTCCCGTTACGGAGCTCGGTGAGGTGCTCCAGATGGCTCGTGACGTGTCGTTCATGGTGAGCGACCAGGATCGCCTCGACGTCCGGGAAGTACTTGTACAGGGTCGCTCGGCCGATGCCGGCCTTCTCGGCGATCTGGGACATCGTCACCGACAGCGCTCCGTGCTCGGTCACCAGCTCCCACGCGGTGTCCAGGATCGCCTCGCGCACCGTACGGCGGTGCTCCTCGATCGTCTCGCTCCACAGCTTCGGCACCACCTCACTATACGCCGCGACGGGTCCGCGTCAGTCCGTCTTGACATAGACAGTCTGTCTCGAAAAGTATGGGCGGCGAAAAACCTGCACCACTGCGCAGTAGAGGAGACGACGATGGCTGACTCCCGCCCTTCCGAGGGGTCCATGGGTGGGCGAGCCGACCGCGAGGCGCCCCCCGGCGCACCGCGCTGGGCGAAGGTGTTCGGGATTGTCGCCGTCGCCGCCCTGGTTCTGGCGTTCGTCCTGATGCACGCCGTCGGCGGCGGGATGCGTGGCCACTGATGGCGATGCCGCCGCCCCTGCGCAAGGTCGCGCTGACCGCCCATGTCGCGTTCTCGGTCGGCTGGCTCGGTGCGGTCGCCGGTTTTCTAGCCCTGGCCATTGCGGGGCTGACCAGCAGTGATGCCCAGGTCGTCCGTGGCGCCTATGTCGCCATGGAGGTCATCGGCTGGTTCGTCCTGGTGCCCTTCAGCCTCGCCTCGCTGCTCACCGGGCTCATTCAGGCGCTGGGAACCACCTGGGGCCTGGTCCGGCACTACTGGGTTCTCTTCAAGTTCCTGATCTCCGTCGTTGCCACGGTCCTGCTGCTGGTGCACATGCAGGTGGCCGGTCACGTGGCAGACGCTGCGGCCGCCTCAAGCCTGTCCGGCGGGGACCTCAAGGGGATGCGGATCCAGCTCCTGGCTGATGCCGGCGCCGCCCTGCTGGTACTCCTCGTCGCCGTGGCTCTGTCGGTGTACAAGCCGCGGGGCCTGACCCGGTACGGGTGGCATCGACAGCGGGAGCAAGCCCAGCAGCGGGGCGGTACCCAGCCGACGCCTGTGTCGTAGTGGTGCGGCCGCTCCGCGGGCGACGGTTACCCCGCCCGGGTATATTGAGGCAGTCGTTCCACCGGAACTCAGAGGGAAGCGATGACAGCACGGGCAGTCTGGGCCCTGCGGACCCGCGCATCGCGCGGCGCCGTCCGCTGGGCGGATGCTGCCGTCATCGCTCTGCTCGCTGCCCTCGCCGTACTGATTCACCACGAGACGGCAGTTGCGGCGACCAGCTCAACACCTTCTTCTGCCACCCACGTGATGCCACCCGGCATGGCGATGGCGGACAGCCGATCCGCACCTGAGCCGATGCCCGGGCACGCACACGAAAGTGGCCCCGAGCAGACCGCAGAGCCGATCGTCACCGCACCTCCGATGAGCGGTGCTCACGGGCAAGCGTGTTCCGGTATGGCCATGCAGCACTGTGCGACCGCGAGCTTCGAGGTCGTGAAGCTCGTGCCACCGACACAGTCCCGGGAATCCTCCGGTCTCGCCTCGTACGGCGCGGTCACAGCAGCACCCAAGATCGCCGGGGCGGCGGACCGGGCGCCGCCGGACCTGTCTGTCCTCTCCCAGCTGCGCATTTAGGCCGTGTCCAACGGCTCCGGCATGCCTTTGTCATGTCGAGGAGCCGTCCCCGCACGCCAGCTCACGTATGCGCACACTGAGATCGAGGACAACCCATGAACAGCATCAACCGTCGCTCCGTCCTGCTCGCCGGGCTCGGCGTAGCGGGCGCCGGCGCGCTCGCCGCCTGCAGCAGCGGCTCCAGCACGACACCCGCCCTGGTCAACCCGTCCGGCTCGACTGTCGCCGCAGCCGAGAAGAAGCGGAAGGGTACCGGCAGGACGCAGCAGGTGACCCTGACCGCCGCGCCCGCCATGCTCGACCTCGGCGGGGGAGTCATGGCCAGGAGTTGGGCCTTCAGTGGCCAGGCACCGGGCAAGGAGATCCGCCTGTCCGCCGGCGACACCCTGGCCGCCGAACTCTCCAATCAGCTGCCGAACAAGACGTCGACGTCCGTCCACTGGCACGGCATCGCCATGCGCAACGACATGGACGGCGTTCCCCCGGTCACCCAGCAGGCCGTACGGGCGGGCACCAACTTCACCTACCGCTTCGTCGCCGACGCGCCCGGCACGTACTTCTTCCACCCCCACGTCGGTGTCCAGCTCGACCGGGCCCTGTACGCGCCGCTGATCGTCGAGGATCCCAAGGAGCCGCTGTCGTACGACGACGAGTGGGTCGTCGTCCTGGACGACTGGGTCGACGGTGTCACCGGCACCCCCGACGAGGTCCTCGCCGAGCTGCGGCAGGGCATGGGCGGCATGGACATGGGCGGCCACTCCAGTTCCAGCGGCCATGAGGGCCACGACATGGGTGACATGGGCGGGATGGACATGGGGGAGGACTCCTCCTCCCCTTCGGCCTCGACCTCGTCCGGCGGGATGTCGATGCGGTTCATGCTGATGGGCGCCGAGAGCGAACTGCTCGGAGGCGACGCCGGCGACGTGAAGTACCCCTACCACCTCGTCAACGGCCGTGTTCCGGCCGCCCCCGACATCTACGAGGACAAGCCCGGTAAGCGCATCCGGCTTCGCATCATCAACGCGGGCGGTGACACGGCGTACCGGGTGGCGCTCGCCGGCCACAAGCTGACCATCACGCACACCGACGGGTTCCCCGTCGAGCACCAGCAGGTCGACGCCCTGCTGATCGGCATGGGGGAGCGGTACGACGTTCTGGTCACCCTGGGCGATGGCGTCTTCCCGCTCGTCGCCCTGGCCGAGGGCAAGAACGCCACCGGCATGGCCCTGGTGCGTACGGCATCCGGCAGCGCGCCGAAGCCGACCGTCCGCCCGAAGGAACTGAACGGCAGGATCCTGACGGCGTCCGAACTTCGCGCCGCTGCCGACGTCCGCCTGTCGCCCAAGAAGGTGGACCGCGTGCACCGTGTCGAGCTGACCGGCGGCATGGACAAGTACAACTGGGCCATCAACGGCAAGGCGTTCGACATGCACGACCCGGCAGCGAGTCCCCTCACGATCGAGGAAGGGCAGCGGGTCCGCCTGGACTTCGTCAACACCACGGAGATGTGGCACCCGATGCACCTGCACGGCCACACCTACCAGCTCGGGGACAGCGGCCCGCGCAAGGACACCTCCATCGTGCTGCCGAAGAAGAAGCTGTCCGTCATCTTCGACGCCGACAACCCTGGCCAGTGGATGCTGCACTGCCACAACGCGTACCACGGAGAGGTCGGCATGATGGCAGTGGTCGCGTACCAGAGCTGATCGCTCCCGCTGCATCCGGTACCGGGGCCGGCTTCGTCCGTCGGCCTCGGCACCCGGGTGGCTGGGGGACACTCTCGGCGCCCCAACTCGTGGGCTCGCGCTCGTAGACTCTGGACGCATGGCCGCCGACAGCCCTGCCCACCTCATCTCCCAGCTCACCAGGCAGCAGCCCCAGGAGATCCTCGGCACACCGGAGAGTGAGTGGGTCGACTTCAAGAGCATCGGACCCAAAGGGCCGTACGACCTTTCCACAGAGAAGGGCAAGTTCGAGCTGGCGAAGGACGTCGCCGCGTTCGCCAACGCCGGCGGCGGCCTCATCGTGTGTGGCCTGAAGGCGAAGCAGCGGCCCACCGAGCTCTACGAGGTCGCGGAGAAGCTGACGCCCTTCGCCAAGTCGTTGGTCAACAGCACTTCGTACAAGGACGTCATCAAGGAATACGTGCGCCCGTTGCTCAAGGTGAACTACCTGTGGTTCGACCACCCCGCTGACGATCCTGACGCATCCGGGCACTACCTCGTGATCGAGGTGGCGGCGCTTCCCGAGTCCGACCGGTGGGCGCTCGTCACCCGGGGACTGACCGAGGACGGAAGATTTGTCAAAGGCAGCTGGACCGTCCCCATCCGCAACGGCGACACCACGGCCTATCTCTCGCCGGACGAGGCTTACCGGCTTCTGAACGACGGCCTGCGCGTGCGAAGGGAACCCGGCGCCAACGCCCCGGCACCGGCACCGCCCGCGGACCGGGCGAAGACGCGGGCCGCCTTGCGAGCCCGCCTGGACATGGACGACGTACCGGTCCTGTTCTTCCAGAGCACCCCTGACCACCCCAAGGGACTCCTCGCAGGCATGTACGCCACCGGCGGCCTGCGTGATCTCCTGCGTAACCAGGACACACTGCGCGACGCCCACGCTTTCAACTTCGCTTCCGTCTACCACCGGCCCGAAGCCCACGAGGGTGGCCTACTCCTCATGAATCCGCCGCGGCAAGGGCTGAGCGTCGAGTCCGACGGAGCGGTCACGGCGGCCCTGGCCGCGACAGCGGACATGCTCGGCTGGGCGATGGACCGCTACCAGGGCGGCGCGGACAGCAGGATCAGCGTCTTCGTCCTCACCGAGATCACGCTCGAGTACTTCCGGCTCGTCGACGAGCACGTTCTGCCGCTGGTCGACGGTTCGTGGACACACCGGATCGTTGCTTCCGACTTCGCGCGCCCGCCGGCCCGCACCCTCGCGGCCGGGGACGACCCCACCTTCCCGCTCCGCGGCGCCCCGCAGACGGCGACCAGCAATGCGTGGAACCACAGTTGGCACGCCCTGGGGGACCCCGAACGAGACGCCTATGAGGCCCTGCGGCACCTCTACGCCCTCTTCGGCCTCGACGTCACGGACAATCCCTTCACCGACGGCGACCGGGTGAGCACAACACTGCTGATGACCAAGCAACCCTGACGGTCTTCTCTCCGGAAGCTGCTTCTCGGCTCGGCGACGTCTCAACAAGGCAGGCCGAGGTCGCGGCTGACCGCCTCGATGGCGGGGCAGATCGCCTCGCCCGTGCCGGACACAGCGCGAGCGGAGCTGTCGGCCAGCGTACGGGCCGTGCGCAGTACGCCACTGAGCTCCTGGAGTTCGGCGATTCGGCGCTGTGCCTCCGCGAGGTGTTTGTCGAGTAATTGGGCGACCAGGGCGCAGGGTGATCCGCCGTCGCGTTGCACATCGAGGATGGTCTTGATCTCCTTGAGTGTCAGCCCGAGTGCCTGGGCCCGGCGGATGAAGCGGAGGACGCGCAGATCCTCCGGTCGGTATGTGCGGTAGCCGGCGGCGGTGCGGGCGGGAGGGGCAATCAGTCCGTGGGCTTCGTACAGGCGCAGGGCCTTGGGGGTGAGTCCAGTCTGCTGGGCGACGCGGCCGATGGTGAGCATGCGGGTGCTTCCTTCGCGAGGCGTGCTGGTTTGACCTTGTCCCAGGGGCAGGGTTCTAACGTCCGGATCATGAGTGAGCGGATCGGCGAGCAGATCGTGGCGAGCCCGTTGAGCAGTGCGTGTGCCGATGTGCTGGTGCGAGCTGAGCACGCGTGTCTGGGGATCAGTCCCTTCAACAGCTATTTCTCGGTCGGGCGGATTCGTGCGCTGGCTGCTTGGGCGTACGAGCGTTTCGCGCGGGTGGACTTCTTCGTGCCGGACGCGCCGAGTGCGTACACCTTCGAGGCTCTCGGCTATCCGGCGGAGAAGGCGGCGTGGAAGGCGCGGCGGCAGGGGCAGTACACGCGGAACAAGATCCGTACCGCACTCGACGCCCTCGGAGTCGACCACGCCGCAGGGCGGGTGTGGGGCTGGGCCGAGCTGGAGGGCAGCCCTGCCTTCGCGCGCCTGCATGCGGAAGGGCGCCGGCTGTACGAGCAGGAGGCGGAGTTCCGTGATGCCTGCCAGGACGCGAGCGAGTGGGTACTGGCCGGGAAGCTCCCGGCCGGCGCTGTGCCGGACGAGCGACAGGTCGAGTGCGCCGTGCGGTACTTCCTTGCGGAACTGCCCCTGTTCGTCGACACTCCCGCGGTCGTGGGCACCGAGGCGTCCGTCTTCTGCTATCACCGGCCGCCGGAGGTCCTGCGCCGCTTGTACAGGCGGGAGTTGGCCTGGCAACCCGCGCCGGGCCAGGGCTTCGCGGTGGTCTCCTCGCTGAACTGAGCCTGCTGATGGGGATGGTTCAGTGTCCCTGCCCTGCGGACATCGGCAGTCGTTCGGTGAAGGTCTTTCCGCCGTCGCGGGATTCGTACACGCCGTCCTGGGTGGCGGCCAGGATGCGGTTCGCATCGAGGGCGGTCAACGCCTGGGGTTGTCCGCCGGGGACAGTGCCGGTCTTCTTCCAGGTGGTGCCGTTGTCGGTGCTGCGATGCAGACCGCCCGCGAGGTCGATGCCGTACAGGGCGTCGGCGGTGGGCCAGGAGAGGAAGGCCAGGACCTGGCCGGAGCCCTTGCCGAACTTCCGCCCGCCGTCTGTGCTCTTGGCCACGCCCGACTCGGTGGTGGCAAGCAGCAGGCCCGGGTCATTCGGGCTGACGGCGATGTCCAGGGCGGCCAGTTCGGCGCGGCTGTCCCAGGTGGTGCGGTTGGTGCTGACACGCAGCACGCCGTTCGTGCTGTCGTACCCGTAGACGGTGCCGTGCGCGTACTTCAGTGCGTGGAAGTCGGTGGTGCCACCGAGGGACAGAGTCTTCCAGGTCTTGCCGGAGTCCGTGGACTGGATCAGGCCGCGGTTGGCGTGATCGCTGCTGCCTTCGGCAGGGTGGCCGCTGCCGAGGAAGGTCTTCGGGCCGATGACGGTGAAGCCCATGTAGTCGGCCGTGTCGCCAACTCGCTCGGATGAGCCGTTCGCGGATACGGCGATGACGCCCTGGTGAGTGGCGACGTACAGGCGTCCGTCGGCCGGGTCGACGCCCAGGCCGTGGACGTGGCTGACAGCGAGGTCATCACCCGTCTTGCCGGTGCCGGAGTCGGCGGAGCAGGCGGTCAGGACGGCCGCGAGGAGCACCGCGGTGAGAGCGGCGATCGGGCGGATGCGGGTCTTCATACGGGCTTCTCTCGGTAGGCAGGTGGTGGGGGTTACAGGGGGAGCTGGTACGCGCCGACCCAGTAGCGGAGTTCGCCGATCATCCAGTTCCAGGCGCCTGAGACCTGGAGCACGCCGACCAGAACCAGCAGGCCGCCGCCGATGACCGTCACCGTGCGGGCCTGTCGGCGGGTGAAGGACAGCACCCGCAGGGACCTGCCGAGCGCGAGGGTCAGCAGCAGGAAGGGGATACCGATGCCCATCGCGTACAGGAAGGACAGGAGGGCGCCCCTGGCAGCCGAGCCGGTGCCCATGGACAGCGAGACCACGGCGCCCAGGGTGGGACCGATACAGGGGGTCCAGCCCAGGCCGAACATCACACCCAAGAGAGGGGCGCTGGCCAGGCCGGCGGGCGGGGTGAACTGCGGCTTGAAAGTGCGGGACAGCAGTGGCACCCGGTTCAGGACACCCATGAACATCAGCCCGAGCACGATCGTCAGCAGGCCCAGGACCCGCGTGATGGTCTCCTGGTGGGCCAGCAGCACGTTGCCGAGCGAGCCGAAGAGCGCCCCGTACGCGGTGAACAGGGCCGCGAAGCCGGACACGAACAGTGCGGTGCCGACCAGGGCGTGGCGCCGTATCCGCCCGTCGGCCTGGCTCGCCTGGACGTCGGCGCCGGTCATGCCCGTGGCGTACGAGAGGTAGCCGGGCACCAGCGGCAGGCAGCACGGGGAGGCGACGGTGATGGCTCCTGCAGTCAGCGCGATCGGGGCGGCCAGCAGCAGGGAGCCGGAGCTGACGGTGTCGGCGATGGACAAGGCGGCGCCTTCCTCGGCGTACGGCCTCCCGAGGGAGGGCAGTGACGGGGCGGGTCGACAGGGCTCTATCTCCTATGTAGCTTAGGTCCTAAGTTGCATAGGTGATCGGCGGGGCACGCCTCCGGACCCGTGGTCCAGAGCCGTCACATCCTCCGTCACCTCGCCTCGTATCCGAGGAGTCCTGCCATGCGAGACCTGCTCTACCTCCTTCCCGCCCTCGCCTGCCCGGTCGGCATGGGCGTCATGATGTGGCTGATGATGCGGCCGAACCGCAGCAAGACGGTCGAGCCGTCGCCGGATGCAGCAGGCGCCGCGAACCAGGTCACGCCGGACCCGGAGGTTGCCTCCCTGCGCAAGGAGATAGCCGGTCTGCGGGCCGAGCTGGAGGGGCGCTCGGTGCCGTCGCGGACCCCGGAGCGCACTCCGTGACCGCTTTCGTCCTGCCGCTGCTGGCCACCGGGGCGGTCTTCGGGCTGACCTACGTCTTCTGCATCCGCCCCATACGCGCCGGCCGGGGCTGCCACGCCCCGGTCACCGGTGAGCCGAAGGCTGCCAGCCTGGAGATCAGCGCCCTGCGCAAGGAGGTGCGCCGCCTGCGCCGTCAGGTCGAGATGCGGTGCGACGGGCCCGCTCTTGACCGCGAGGCGCGCTGAGCATTCCCCTCGACAGCCGCGACGGTCCCCGTCAATCCCCCGTAACGCGGGGCCGTCGCGGCACCGCATGGGACAGCGGGGGCGCCGCCGGCGTGCCGGAGCGGCACCATGAAACCGACTGCCGAGCTGCCGTGAAGGAGGGCACATGACCACCACCGGCCGCAAGGAACTGCAACACCCGCGCTTCGCCCGCCAGTATCTGAAGATCGCTGACCAGTCCGACCGGCGTGGCGGTACCGCTCACCGTCAGAGGCTGCTCGCCGGGCTGGCCGGGCGCGTGCTGGAGGTGGGCGCGGGGCAGGGCCGCAACTTCCCGCACTACCCCGACACCGTGAGCGAGGTGGTCGCGCTCGAACCAGACGACACCTTGCGGGCCGCCGCCGAGAGGGCTGCCGCCACGTCGTCGGTGCCGGTCAGGGTCATATCCGGTGAGGCTGCTGAACTACCTGGCGGGGATGCGGTGTTCGATGCGGTGGTCGCCTCGCTGGTGCTGTGCTCGGTCGACGACGTGCCCGGCGCACTCGCGGAGATGAGCCGCGTCCTCAAGCCGGGAGGCGAACTGCGCTTCTACGAGCACGTTCGCTCGCCCCACCGCTGGATGGGCTGGCTGGAGGACGCGATCACCCCGCTGTGGAGCCGGGCCGGAGGCGGCTGCCATCCCAACCGGGACACCGAGGCCGCCATCCGCGCCGCAGGATTCACCATCACCGCCATCAACCGGTTCGGATTCTCTTTCTCCCCTTACGTCCCGAAGACGCTGCACATCGTGGGCAGCGCCGTACGGCCCTGAGGGCCGATCACGCGGACTTACCGCCGGTGCAGGCGGCACCGGGTTCGGGGGTCTGCGCGCCCTGGACGTACTTGTCGAGGAACTGGGCCACGCGTGGGTCGGACTGCTTCGTCACGTTGAGCTGGTGGCCCCAGGCGGTCAGGGTGATGGGGGAGACCTGGCCAAGATCCGGGCTCATCAGCGTGTATGGCGTCTTGGCGACCTTCGCGGCGAGTGCCTTGACGTCTGCATCTGCGGCTTTGTCGTTGTAGGTGACCCACACCGCGCCGTGCTCCATGGAGTGCACCGCGTTCTCGTTCTGGATCGGCCGTGTGTAGACGTTGCCGTTGCAGTTCTGCCAGACGGGGGAGTGGTTGCCGCCCGCAGGCGGGGTCATGGGGTAGTCGACCTTCTTGTCGACGTGGTTGCGGCTCAGCTTCGACCACGTCTTCTCGCCGGCGACCGGAGCGGCCTTGGCCTGTTCCTTGTCGTTGGCGGCGTCGATCAGGTACCAGCCGCCGCCCACCAGACCGGCGAGGATCGCGGTGGACGCGACGATGGTCATGATCCGGTTGCGACGCTCGCGGGCCCGCTCGGCGCGCCGCTGTTCTGCTATTCGGGCGCGGCGAGCCTCGGCCTTGAACCCGCTGGTGTTCTTGCCCTTGTTCTTGCCCGCATTCCTGGAATTGGCGGAAGCCATGGTGAAGTCCTCTGTGTGCAGGGTGAGTCGACGGATGCCGTGTGATCGGGGGGGGAGCATCCGGTCTAGATCCGCAGCACCTGCAGGAGGTGAAGATCCGGGGCCCGGGGGCCCGCGGTGTACGGGGTGGTCGCCGGGGAGGCGACGGCCGGCCGCGTGTCCGGCCGGGCCGGCAGGACCAGCGGTTGCGGGTGCGGTCCGGGACCGGTCGTCGGCGTGTCGACGGCGGACTCCGAGCCGCACTGGTCGTGTGCACGAGACGGGCACGCGTGCTCGCGCACCTGGTCGTCCGCGCGGTCATGGGCGACCGAGGCGATGCCGGCGGGCTCGGGTGGCATCGCCGCCCCTTGGGCGCACAGGCATGACACACCGAAGAGCGTGGCCAGGGCTACGAGCAGGCCCAACACCACGGCTCTGGTCCGCCGCCGCATGGTCATGGTCGGTCGCCCGCCTCCGCTATTCCAGCGTAGGTGAAGGAGCGCCGGATGAGGTGGTTGGGAGCGACGAGGGTTTCCCGCACGACGCGGTAGTGGTCGTCCAGCGTCAGCTCCAGGGCGAGCCGCTCGCCGGGGTAGCCGAGGGCGAGCACGGTGTGGCCCTCGGCGTCCGTGAACCGTGAGGTCTGGGCGGCCTGGCCGGTCGCGTACGGCTCAGAGTCCACGAAGCGGTTTCCGGTCAGCTCCAGTCGGGTCGGGGCGACGGCCGCGCCCGCGGTGTCGCTGGCGACCTGCTCGTGCAGGGTGAACGTCTTCACCGCTCGCATGGCCCTCACCGTGCGCGCCAGCAGATCGGCGTCCGGGCGGACAGGCCACATCACACGAAGCGTCTCCTTGCCGCCGCCCCAGCCTTTCGCGGCGGCCCGCACGGTGAGCAGGTTGGGACCGTCCTTCCAGGCCACCGGGGCGTAGAAGCAGCCGTCACCGCACCCCCGCAAGGGAACGGTCCGGGAGCGGCCGGCCGCGTCGGCCAGCCGCAGTGACGCCTCGTACGCCCGCGAGTCGCCGCGTTCCAGGTCCGTGGTGGGGGCGGTCAGCCGCAGCACGACCTGCCCGGCCGAGGCGGTGGCCGCGATCCCGATCTGGTCCGCACGGCCACCGACGGTGATCGCGGCGCCGGTGGCCGGGGGAGCGAAGGGCAGCGCGCCGCTCGCGTCCCGCGGCGGCTGCGTCACCGACAGCCAGGCTGTCACCGCCAGCACCACGACCAGCGCCGACGCCTCGACTCGTACGAGTGAGCGCGGCGCCGTACGCGCCATCCGCCACCGGGCTGCCAGTGCCAGCGCGCACACCACCAGGACGAAGACCAGCTTGACGGCGAGGACCTTGCCGAACGAAGTGCCAAAGAGGTCGGCGGGGGAGACGAGCAGCAGCCCGGACAGCGTCCCGGTCAGCAGTACGACGATCACGAGGGCCAGGGCGAGCCGGGCGTACCGGCCCAGCGTGGCCCGGAACGGAGCGTCCCAGCGGTGGGCGACGCCGACACGAACGAGGTGGATGAGCGCGCCGATCCATACCGCGGCGGCGGCCAGATGCACGGTGGTCAGCACCGGGCCCCACGCGGCAGAGGCACCGGCCGGATGGGCGCGTAGCCCTTCCGCCACCAGAGCAGCCGCGAGTCCGGCCAACGCCACTACCGGCTGCCGTGCGCGACCCAAGGCCACCGCGGCCACCACCCACCCCGCCGTTTCGACCACCGCCAGCACCCCGGCCCGACCGCCGAACAGCGCTGAACCGGACGGGGAGGAGAGCCCCTCGGCCAGGCTCCCGCCGCCCGCGATCAGTACAGCGAGCCCGAGCGAGGCCACCAGCCCGCAGACCGCACCTGTCCGCGCCCACGAGCCAGGCGTGCGGATCCCGTGCCGAGCGGCCAGCCGCTCCCCGACCAGCCCGCCCAGGGCCAAGGCGAAGGCGGCGAACAACACCCAGCGCAGTACTGCGGTCACACCGGCGCCGCTCACCTGCTGCTGGCCTCCGGCTTCCCCGGCGGAGAGCCCGGCGGCGGCGGAGCCCACGGCGAAGCGGTAGCTGCCGCCCATCACGTCACCGTCGGCAGCGGTGGCCTGCCAGGCGACTGTGTACACGCCCGCTGTCAGCGTGTCTCGCAGGGGAACCGTGAGCTGGCGGCCGCCCTGACTGCGCTCGGCGGGGCCGACGGCCACAGTCTTCCCGGCGGAGGTCGTCAGGCGCACGGTGCGCGATCCGGCGGGTTGCACCGGCTCGTCGAACACCAGCGAGACAGCTTTCGGCGCGGTGGGCACCGCGCCCTCGATCGCTGGGGACGCGAACAGCAGCACCGCATGAGCCTGCGAGGCCGGGGCGGCGACGAGCAGTCCCGCCATGGCCAGCATCAGTGCGACGATCAGCCGCACGCTCCGGCGGACACGGCCGCCACACACCTTGAACACCTAGGCATCATAGGAGTAGGGGTGCGGGGGTCAGTTGCCGGGTCAGGCGGCTTTGGCATTCACTGCCGCGGGGGCGTCCATGAGCGGGCAGGCCGTCATGTCGATCGACGCCACGGCC
>Ga0164243_10001417_pt1 | contig 40644 bp, 43 predicted proteins | sample OricompcompostOP_FD_108781 | JGI IMG/M metagenome (GOLD analysis project Ga0164243, IMG submission 108781) | Organic Plus compost microbial communities from Emeryville, California, USA - Original compost - Organic plus compost (OP) | ecosystem: Engineered > Solid waste > Mixed feedstock >... | reverse complement strand
CGTTCGTTCTGGTTCATGGCGCCTGGGGCGGAGGCTGGGTCTACAAGGATGTGGCGAAAGCTCTGCGGTCGGAAGGGCATGACGTCTATGTTCCGACGCTCACCGGTCTTGGCGAGCGGGAGCATCTCGCGTCCCCGTCGATCGATCTCAGCACCCATGTGCAGGACGTCGTCAACGTGATCCGCTACGAAAGGCTCGACGACGTGATCCTGTGCGGTCACTCCTACGGCGGCATGGTGATCACCGGTACGGCGGGGGCGATCGGCGAGCGGATCCGGACCCTCTTCTATCTGGATGCCTTCCTTCCCGGCGACGGCCAGGCCCTTTGGGACATCGCCGACGAGGCTGCCCATCGCCACTATGTCGAGGGCCAGCGCGATACCCCCGGCCTGATCCTGCCGATGGGCAATCGACGAGTCGATGGCGAGCCGCCGCACATGAACCGCCATCCGCTTCTCACCCTGACCGAGCCGGTGCGGATGACCGGCGCCGAGCGCAATGTGCGCAATCGCACCTACGTCTATGCCACCCGCGAGGCGCCGACGATCTTCACCAAATTCCACGAGCAGGTCAGCGCCGACCCGGCCTGGAAGACCTGCACCGTCGACACCGGCCATATGGTGATGTTCGACGATCCCCAGGGGCTGATCCAGCTCCTGCTGGCGGAGGCCGATCGCTAGGCCACTGGGCGGTTCTCAGATCACTGGATGGTGATGACTCCGTTCACCGCCCGCCATTCGGCCGGACCGATCAGGTGGCGGTGGGCGATCCGGATCGAATGGAGCGCCGCTTCGATCTCGCGCCGCCAGTGATCGAGGAACTTCGCCAGGACCGGGAAGGTCGGGGCCACGTCATATTCCTGCCAGACGAACAGCTGCAGCAGCTTCGGATGGTCTGGCATGTAGTAATGGATCTCGGCAGTCGTCAGGCCATAGCCTTCCAGCTGCATCAGCAGTTCTCGGTGGGTCACTGCTGCAACCTCCTGTACTGATCCTTCGCGTTGCCGGGCGACCCGGCACTTCAGTCTCCTGCAACCCGCTCTGCGGTCAAGCGGTTGCGATGCTTGGAAAGTTCCGAACCCGTCAAAGGGTTGCGCCTGCGCAACAAAATCGCTCTTCTGTTGGCACTCAGCCCGGGTGAGTGCCGGAAATTCACTATGTGGAGGAGGAGAACCGGCCCGAATGGGCCGGCCGCCTTTTTGCAGTCGCCCCGGCCGCGCGCATTCCGATGCGGCCAGAAGTCGCGTTCGGTGTTACATACTCATCCAGTTCCTGTTTGGGCGTAACCGATCATGGCCGATTCAAATGCCGGAGGAGCCAGGCGGCGGATGAAACCGGGCGAGCGCCGCCGCGCCATGCGCACCACCCTGACCGTGCCGGCGACCGTTACGGTGGATGGCGAGACCATCGAGGCACGGCTCTGTGACATTTCCGAAGGGGGTGCGATGATCGAAGTGGAACGGCCCTTCGCCGAGGGCGATCGAGTCACCTTGCGGAGCGGGCATGTCGAGGTTGAAGCCCGGATCGCCCGGCAGGAGCAGGGCGTGTGCGGGCTTGTCTTCGAAACCCCGCTGGGGGAAGCGGACATTGCCCGTCAGCTGCTCTGGTCCAGCATTTCCGCTCATCGGGCACGCAACAGCTGATCGCGTCCATCGCCTGGGATGGGCCGGATCGATCAGTCGCCGGATTTGTCGATCCTGGCCAGCAGGTCGCCTTCGCTGACCTGAGCCGCTTCGACCGCATGCAATTCGGTCACGATTCCGTCGAAGGGCGCCGTCAGGCTATGTTCCATCTTCATCGCTTCGAGGGTGACGAGCTTGTCGCCTTCGCGGACTTCGTCTCCGAGGCGGATATCGACGGCGATCACGCGGCCGGGCATTGGCGAGACGATGCTGCCGTCCTCGGCGCCACCGCCTTCACTCCCCGACGGCCTGCCGGGCCGGGCGAAATCGAAGGCCTGGCCGCGCTCGAACAGGACGACCGCGCCATCGCGCCGGATCGGGGCAGGCAATGTTTCGCTTGTCCCCGCATCGACCCGACGGACCTCATGCCCGTGCGCCAGCACGATGGCTGTCTCGGGCTCCGCGTTGATGCGGAAACCGCTTCTCGCCGCCCAGGGATCGCCCGAATCGCCCGTGTCCGGCCTGCCTGATTGCATCGCTTCGGCGGCCAGTCGCCACAGTCGGTCCGGCGGTGCTGGGTCCGGAATGAGGGTCTCGATCCGGGCTGCGATGAAGCCCGTGTCCACCTGCCCGGCGGCGAAATCCGGATCGGCCAGCGCCCGGGCGAGGAACGCCGCATTGGTCTTCACCGGCCAGATTTCCGCCAGCTCGACCGAACGGCGAAGGCGCTCCCGCACCTCGTCGCGCGACGCGCCGTGGACGATCAACTTGGCGATCATCGGGTCGTAGTGCCGCGATATGGTGCTGCCCTGCTGCACGCCGGTTTCGATGCGGATGCTGTGATCCAGCAGGAAATGGTCCAGCCTTCCGGTGGAGGGGAGGAATTCGTGGGCCGGATCCTCGGCGTAGAGGCGCGCTTCCATCGCATGGCCGCGAATGCCGAGTTCCTCCTGGCGGCGGGGGAGCGGCTCGCCCGACGCGACCCGGATCTGCCATTCGACCAGATCCTGGCCGGTGATCTCCTCGGTGACCGGATGTTCGACCTGCAGGCGGGTGTTCATTTCCATGAACCAGATGCGATCGGCCTTCAGGCCTTCGGACGCATCGGCGATGAACTCCACCGTCCCTGCGCCGACATAGTCCACCGCCCGCGCCGCGCGGACCGCCGCCGCGCAGACCGCGGCGCGGACATCTTCCTCCATCCCGGGCGCCGGCGCTTCCTCGATCACCTTCTGGTGACGGCGCTGGAGCGAACAGTCCCGTTCGAACAGGTGGACGGCATTGCCGTGGGTGTCGCCGAACACCTGCACCTCGATATGGCGCGGCCGCTCGACATATTTCTCGATCAGCATCCGGTCGTCGCCGAAGGCCGCGGCCGCCTCGCGTCGGCAGGAGGCGAGCATCTCGCCGAAATCCTCCGCATGGTTGACCCGCCGCATGCCCTTGCCGCCGCCGCCGGCAACGGCCTTGATCAGAACCGGATAGCCGATCGCATCGGCCTCGCGGCGCAGCCGATCCTCGCTCTGCTCCTCGCCGAGATAGCCGGGGGTCACCGGCACGCCGGCCTCGATCATCAGCGCCTTGGCGGCATCCTTGAGGCCCATCGCGCGAATGGACTGGGGACGCGGACCGATCCAGATCAGTCCCGCAGCGACCACCGCCTCGGCAAAGTCGGCATTTTCGGAGAGGAAGCCGTAGCCGGGGTGGATCGCCTCGGCGCCGCTCTCCAGCGCCGCCGCGATGATCCGTGGCCCGTTCAGATAGCTTTCGCGGGCCGGCGAGGGGCCGATGTGGACGGCGGCGTCCGCTTGCCGGACGTGGAGCGCTCCGGCATCGGCATCGGAATGGACGGCGACGGTCCGCACGCCCAGCTTGCGGGCGGTGCGGATCACCCGGCAGGCGATTTCTCCGCGATTGGCGATGAGAACGGACCGGATCACCGTCACATCCTGAACAGGCCGAACCGGGCCCGCTTCGGAATCGGGGCATTGAGCGCCGCGCTGAAGGCGAGGCCCAGCACGTCCCGGGTCTGGACCGGATCGATGACCCCGTCGTCCCACAGCCGGGCGGTGGCGAAATAGGGATTGCCCTCGTCCTCATAACGCTGGCGGATCGGCGCCTTGAAGGCTTCGGCTTCCTCCTCAGTCCAGCGGTCCGCATCCCGGTGAACGGTGGCAAGCACCGAGGCGGCCTGTTCGCCGCCCATCACGCTGATGCGGCTGTTGGGCCAGGTGAACAGGAATCGGGGAGAGAAGGCGCGGCCGCACATGCCGTAATTGCCGGCGCCGAAACTGCCGCCAATCAGCACCGTCACCTTCGGCACCTGCGCCGTGGCGACCGCCGTCACCAGCTTGGCACCGTCCTTGGCGATCCCGCCGGCCTCATATTTGCCGCCGACCATGAAGCCCGAAATGTTCTGCAGGAACAGGAGCGGCGTCCGGCGCTGGCAGGCGAGCTCGATGAAATGCGTGCCCTTGAGCGCGCTTTCCGAGAACAGGATTCCGTTATTGGCGAGGATGGCGACCGGAATGCCCCAGATATGGGCGAAGCCGCAGACGAGGGTGGTGCCGTAAAGCGCCTTGAACTCGTGGAATTCCGATCCGTCGACGATCCGCCCGATCACCTCGTGCACATCATAGGGTGTGCGCACGTCGTCGGGAATGATCCCGTACAGTTCGTGTGGATCGAGCCTGGGCTCGCGCGGCTCTGCCAGCGCCACGTCCGCCTTCCGGGGCCGGTCCAGCCGCGCGACGATGTCGCGGGTGACGGCAAGCGCATGGTCATCATTCTCGGCGACATGGTCGACCACGCCGGACCGGCGGCCGTGGACCTCTGCGCCGCCGAGATCCTCGGCGGATATCTCTTCGCCGGTCGCTGCCTTCACGAGGGGAGGCCCGCCGAGGAAGATCGTGCCCTGGCCGCGGACGATCACGCTTTCGTCCGACATGGCGGGGACATAGGCGCCGCCCGCGGTGCAGCTTCCCATCACGCAGGCGATCTGGGTGATTCCCGCCGCGCTCATCTGCGCCTGGTTGTAGAAGATGCGGCCGAAATGGTCGCGGTCGGGGAAGACCTCCGCCTGGTGGGGCAGGTTGGCGCCGCCCGAATCGACCAGATAGATGCACGGCAGGCGGTTCTGCATCGCGATCTCCTGCGCGCGCAGATGCTTCTTCACCGTTATCGGGAAGTAGGCGCCGCCCTTCACCGTGGGATCGTTGGCGACGATCATCACCTCGCGGCCGCAGACCCGGCCGATGCCGGCGATCATTCCGGCTCCCGGCGCCTCGTCTCCGTAAAGGCCGAAGGCGGCAAGCTGGCCGATCTCCAGGAAGGGCGAGGCGGGATCCAGCAGCCGCGCCACCCGGTCGCGGGGAAGGAGCTTCCCGCGTGCGACATGTCTTTCCCGATGGCTGTTGGGGCCGCCGCGCGCGGCCTGTGCCACGCGGGCGCGCAGTTCTTCCGCCAGCCTCCGGTTATGATCGGAATTGCGACGAAAACTCTCGGAGCTGTCGTCGATCCTGGACGCGATGATCGTCATGCTGTGGTGGCCGGTGGCTTCTTGCGGATCAGGTAGCGATAGACGCCCAGCAGGTTGATTCCGAGCAGGATGATGTTCTGCGTTCCGATTCCCTCCGCCTCCTCCCCCACGAAACCCCAGCTGATCAGCGCGATCGAGGACGTGACGAAGATGACGAAGGCCCATCCTGTCGGTCTGCGCCCGAGGTCGAGCGAGACGATGAAGGCGGCAATGGCTCCCGCGATGGAGCCGTACCATTGCAGCCCGGTCAGCAAGGCGTCGCTCATAGCCCGATCAGTTCGCGGCCGATGAGGAAACGGCGGATCTCGTTGGTACCGGCGCCGATGTCGTACAGTTTCGCATCGCGCAGGAACCGCTCCACCGGCCATTCCCTGGTGTAGCCGGCCCCGCCGAGCGCCTGGATCGCCTCCAGCGCGGCGCGCACCGCATTCTCGCTCGCCAGCAGGATCGCCCCCGCCGCGTCCGCCCGCACCGGTCGGCCGGCATCGCAGGCGCGTGCGACCGAATAGACATAAGCCCGGGCGCTGCTGAGGGCGACATACATGTCGGCGACTTTGGCCTGGATCAGCTGGAAGGCGCCGACAGGCTGGCCGAACTGCTTGCGCTCGCGCACATAGGGCAGGACGACGTCGAGGCAGGCCTGCATGATGCCCAGCGGGCCGGCGGCCAGCACCGCCCGCTCATAGTCGAGGCCCGACATCAGCACCTTCACCCCCTCGTTGAGCGGGCCCATCAGATGATCGGGCGTGACTTCGCAATCCTCGAACACCAGCTCCGCGGTGTCCGATCCGCGCATGCCCATCTTGTCGAGCTTCCTGGAGACCGAGAAGCCCTTCATCCCCTTTTCGATCAGGAAGGCGGATATGCCGCGCGGCCCCGCGTCCATGTCCGTCTTGGCATAGACCACCAGCACATCGGCATGCGGGGCATTGGTGATCCAGAATTTGGTGCCGTTGAGCACATAATGATTGCCGCGCCGGTCGGCCCGGAGCTTCATCGAGACGACGTCGGAGCCGGCGCCGGCCTCGGACATGGCGAGCGAGCCGACATGCTCGCCGCTGATCAGCTTGGGCAGATATTGGCGCTTCTGTTCGTCCGATCCCCAGCGCCGGATCTGGTTGATGCACAGGTTCGAATGGGCGCCATAGCTGAGCGCCACCGAGGCGGAGGCGCGCGAAAGCTCCTCCATGGCGACGCAATGGTCGAGATAGCCGAGCCCGAGCCCGCCCCATTCCTCCTCGACCGTGATGCCGTGGAGGCCGAGTTCTCCCATCGCCGGCCACAGGTCGCGCGGGAAGCTGTTGGTCTCGTCGATCTCCGCCGCGCGCGGCGCGATCTTCTCGCTTGCGAAGCGGTGGGTGGTTTCGCGAATGGCATCCGCCATCTCGCCCAGGGCAAAGTCGAGCACAGGCTGTTCCTTCCGCGTCCGTCTTCTATGCGTAGCGATCCAACCGGTTTCAGTCGATACCAGAATGGAGCGGCGCCGCCGCCGATTGAACGGACTATGCCAGACGGCGCTTTTCGTTCCATCGGTGTTGCGGCGCGTCCTGTGGCGGACGGCTTGTCGCCTGGAAGCGTGGTCGCATAGGGTTTCGGACCGGGCGCGGACCTGCGCGGCCCCCAGCCGGGAGGAGAGGAATGGCGACGACCACGTCCCGCAAATCCGCATCAAAGCCGCGCAAGACTCCTGCTGCCGACGCGTCGGAGCCCGTCCTGCTGTCGGGCGGCAATCCCCAGATCCCAAAGGGCGAGGGCGATGCTCCGGTCCAGGCCTATATCGCCGCCATGCCGGGCTGGAAGCGGGAGGTCGGCCGGCAGCTCGATGCGCTGGTCACGCGCACGGTGCCGGACGTGCTCAAGGCGGTGAAATGGAATTCCCCCTTCTACGGCGTCGAGGGCAAGGGCTGGTTCCTCAGCTTCCACTGCTTCAACCGCTATATCAAGCTGACCTTCTTCCGCGGCGCTTCGCTGCGGCCGCTTCCTCCGGTCGATTCGAAGGACGAGAACACCCGCTATTTTCACATCCACGAGGGCGAGGCGATCGACGAGAAGCAGCTCGAGGACTGGATTCGCCAGGCGGCGGCGTTGCCCGGATGGATACTGGCCGCCGATGCCAAGGCGGCCGGGCGGAAGAAGGGCGCCAAGTGAGCGCAGACGGAGGCCGCGTCCAGTCTCCGTCGCGGATGATCGACGAGCGCATCCGGCAGCTTGGCGACTGGCGCGGAGAGATGCTGTCCCGCATCCGCGCCCTGGTCAGGGAAGCAGATCCGGAAGTGGTCGAGGAATGGAAGTGGCGCGGCGTTCCCGTCTGGTATCATGACGGCATGATCTGCACCGGCGAGACCTACAGGAATGCGGTGAAGATGACCTTTGCCAAGGGCGCAGCGCTGCCGGATCCGACGGGTCTCTTCAATGCAAGCCTCGACGGGAATGTGCGCCGCGCGATCGACTTTCACGAAGGCGACCGAATCGACGAGGAGCCCCTGAAGGCTCTCATCCGCGCGGCCGTGGAATTGAACAGATCCAAGGCTCGCCGCTGAAGGCTCTGCTGCCGCACGGCTGAACTGCAGATCGCCTCGTCTGGCCGTCGGGACGGCGCAGGCCATCTCGACAGGCACCGTCGGCATGTGAACGGGAGCCTAACATCGCCTTCAGCTCCGGGACAAGCGAACAAAGCCAGAAGTGGAGCATTGAACAACGAGCGACGGACTGCAGGAGCGCGCATGGATATGGCTGGGACGGGTCAGGCTCTATGAAACTCGGATTGCTCCTTGGCTTCCTTGTCCTGGCGCTTTCGACTCCCCTCCAGGCGGCGCCCAGGGGCGACGAACCGATCCCGGTCCCGCGCACCGTCAAGCAGGGGATCGACTTCGTCTATGTCGACCCGCAACTGAGCAACGTCGCCCGTCGGCATCAGCGACCGACGAACTGGCTTCGAAAGATCGGTCTCGGCGGGCTGTTTGGCCGCAAGGCTGGTGACCCCAATCCCTGGTTCGAGGATCTGGCCGAAGGGCTGGAGCGCTATCGCGGGGGGTGGGGGCGCCTGCCCCAGATCAAGGTGCCGGCCGGCGCCGTGCTGAAGCCGGGATCCACCGGAAAGCGCGTCGATGTTCTGCGCACGCGCCTCGGACTTCCTGCCGGCGGCGGCTATGATCGGCTGCTCGTGGAGCGCGTGCGGGCCTATCAGTTCGTTCACGGCCTCGAGGTCGACGGGATTGCGGGCAGGGCGACCATCGCTTCGCTCAACCGCGGCGCCGAATATTATGCCCGCAAGATCGCGGTGAACATGGAGCGCGCCTACCGGCTCCCGAAGACTGGAGCGTTCCGGCGCTACGTGATCGTCGATTCCGGCGCGGCCGAAGTTCATCTGGTCGAGCGCGACCGCGTCCGGGACAGTATGCGCGCCATCGTCGGATCTCCGAAGCACGAGACGCCGATCATGGCGGTGCTGATGCGCAACGCGCGGGTGGATCCCTATTGGAACGTCCCGCCCGACATGATCCGCAACTTCACCGCGCCCCGCGTGCTCAAGCAGGGCGTCTCCTATCTGAAGAACTTCCATTACGAAGTGCTGTCGGACTGGACCGTCAACGCCCGCATCCTCGATCCGGCCGACGTCGACTGGCGGAGGGTCGCCCGCGGCAAGAGCAATATCCGTGTTCGCCAGCTTCCCGGCCCCTGGAATTCGATGGGCCAGATGAAGTTCGAGATGCCGAACGACTATGGCATCTATCTCCACGATACGCCCCGCAAGGACCTGTTCGCCCAGGAGGATCGGTGGATCAGCAATGGCTGCGTCCGGCTCGAGGATTATGAGCGCTTCGCCTCATGGTTCTTCCGGGACCTGCCGGAAGGCAGGTCGGGCCGGGAGGAAGTCGTGAACCTGCCGGAGCCGGTTCCGGTGTTCATGACCTATCTGACGGTCGAGCCGCGGAGCGATGGCATCCGTTTCCGGGCCGATCCCTATGACTTCGACGATCGCGCCATCCGCCAGATGTTCGGCAGCGGCAGCGAGCGTGTCGCGGATGCGGGCCCGGAAGGGCGGACCCGCCTCGCTGCGGCTTCCTGATATCTGCTGCGATTAACTGCCTGGAGAGCTGCGACTCGCCGACGAACACTGTCCTTTTCCCGGGTCGGCAAGATTGAACTTGGATGGGCGTGACCAGCCCTTGCAGTTGATTCCGAAGACAAGTTCGAATTAAATCATGATGTTCCGCATTATTCGGTCCGAAGCGGCTCCGATCATTGTTGACATGGGAATGGCAAGATATTCCCACCATCGGGATTCCGAACAGGAGTCCCCCATCCATGGCAATTCAGCAATCGGCCAAGGTCAGCGTCCGCAACGATACTGACGGCGACGCCGACATCATCCTGTTTCACAACAACAGCGCTACCGGCACCCAGCGAGCACGATGGACGGTCGGGTCCGGAAAGACCACGCCGCCGCTCGAGGTTCTGTTCCGAACCGGATCGGGATCGGAACTGGACTTCGATTATTGGTCGATCCTGTTTGTCGTCAAGAATGGCAAGGACGCCGGTTGCTACATCAATACCGGTTCGCTGATCTATCCCGACTGGAAGGAATGCAATCTCGGAGCCGCCGATGCAGGCCAGTCGATCACCTTTGCGGTCGGGGCCTCGAGCTTCGACATCGCATTGAGTTCGCTTCCCTGCAAGGACGGCATGACTCGCCTCGCGCCGCCCGCCAGGGCGCCGGTCAGCCATGTCTTCGTGGTCATGCTGGAAAACCACTCGTTCGACAACATGCTGGCCATGTCCGGCATTCCCGGGATCAAGGCCGCGACGCCGGCGGACTGCAATATCTATGTCGATCCGGCGGGCAGGACCTACACCTTCTGCGTCCAGGCCGGGGCGCCGGTCAGCCTGTCGACCGATCCCGGGCACGAATTCCCGGACGTGGTGGAGCAGCTCTGCGGCCAGGGCGTCACCTTTCCCCAGGGCGGGCCCTATCCGCCGATCGACAATTCGGGTTTCGCCGCCAATTATGCGACGTCCACGTCGGAGGCCCCGTACGTGCCCCCTCCGCTTTCGGAGGTGCAGGACATCATGGACTGCTTCAAGACGCCGTCGCAATTGCAGGTGCTGTACACGCTCGCAACGCAGTTCGGGGTCTGCGACCATTGGTTCTCGTCGATACCGGGGCCGACCTGGCCGAACCGCTTCTTCCTCCATGGCGCTTCCTCCTCGGGGTTCGACGACAGCCCGACGAACGCGCAGATGGGGGAATGGCACCTGCCGGGCAACGGGTTCGATTATGTGCACGGATCGATCTTTCAGCACCTGGCCAAGGCTTCGATTCCCCATCGCTTCTACAGTGACTTCGTCCCCTCGAGCTGGCTCAGCGCCTACAGCGACGATCCCGGCGCCGGCTCCCGGGCCGGCGCGGTGCCGCAGGCTTCTGCCCTGACCGGAGTCTCGATGTCCGACTTCGAGTCGCTGGAGGATTTTGCCTCCGACCTGCAGAAGCCCTACCCCTATCCCTACACCTTCATCGAACCGCATTATGGCGACATCACCGGTGGCACCTATCGCGGCGGCTCATCCCAGCATCCGATGGACGACGTTCATGGCGGCGAGGCTCTGCTGAAGGCGGTCTTCAAGGCCATCCACGCTTCACCCTACTGGAGTTCGAGCGTGCTCATCGTCCTCTACGACGAGCATGGCGGCTTCTACGATTGCCTGCCCCCGCCCGAGGCAACGCCTCCGGGCGACAAGCCGCCCTTTGGCTACAACCGTCACGGCTTCGATTTCTCGACCCTCGGTGTCCGCGTTCCGGCGCTCGTCATATCGCCGCTCCTACGGGTGGGGTCGGTCGATAGTACGGTCTATGATCATTCCTCGGTCCCGAAGCTGCTCGAGGATCTCTGGGGTCTGAAGCCGCTGACCGATCGCGATTCAAAGGCCAATTCGCCGCTGTCGCTGCTGTCGCTGTCACGGCCCCGCGAGGACCGGATCGAGCTTCCCGAACCCATGTCGCCGCTCCACGCCGCTCCCCGGCGCCCGTCATCCGCGCGGAGGGCGGAGATTCTGGCCCAGCCGGTCCCGGGCTCGGGGAATCTCGCCGGAGCGCTCGCCAATTTGCGAAAAGCCGATGCGGAGCTTTCGGCCACCTATCCCGAGCTCGGCCCTCCTTCTGCGCGAGGCGCCACTATCCGGACCCGTGGCGATGTCGAGGTCTATGCTGCCGAGGTTCTCTCCAAAGTTCGTCTGGTCCGGGCTCGGCGTCGAGCGGCAAGGGCAGGGGGAGGCGTGTGATGCGGCACGTCCTCATGCGCCCCACCGGGCCAGTCCCGTCGCGGCGGCATGGGACTCGATCAGCTGGCCGATTTGTTGAGGAAGCTGGTCAGCACCGGCGACGGATTGTCCGCGCGATATCCCACCGCAGTTCGTCCACATTCGGAGCGAGGCACGGCTGGCCACCCTGGTGCAGCTCGTGGAGCGCAGGGGCTTCGAAGCTTGCATAATCGTCCCGACTGACCATCTCATGTCCATGAGTTCTCTGGATTTTCATGTCGGTGGAAGGTCGGGGCGCCTTATGATCGGCAGATGGCCGGGCGCGCGCTTCGCCAGCGCTTGCGCCCGGTAGGCGACGGCATCCGCACCGCGCTTTTCGCGGCCCGAGCCCATCGGCTCCCCGGATGCCAGGCGGCCCCCGTCTTGCCGGAGCCCCGATGTTCGAAGCGCCCGGCTGCTGGAAAGGAATATAGTGATGGCAACCCGATCCGAACGCTTGAGGCCACGCTCCGAAGTCACCCTCCGCTTCGAAGCGCTGCTCGACCGCTACCCCAATCTGAGCGAGGATGAGCTGGCCGAACTCGTCGGACTCTATCCCTATCTCAGAATGGTGGATCGGGGTCTGATTACCGTGGACGAACGATTGTCCCGGAAGTTCGCAGCCTTCCACCGCGATCATGGGCGGAGGCTGCGTGCCTCGATGGCGGAACTCGCCCTGTTCGGCGCGGCAGCATTGCTGGGAAGCTTCTTCTTCTGGCTGTTCCTCAGCTGACGCTGGTTCACCGTCCGGCCTGTCGCCAACGGGCCCTTGCCGACCTCAAGCCGCCGGCTGAGGCTCTTTCGATAATGCGCCTTGCACGGCAGACCCGTCTGATACCTCCGCTTCGCCCGCGTGAGTCCTGAGGGCCCCTGCGGCACTTGTCAGATCGAGCCCGGTCGGGCGCTGGAAAAGACGCAGGCCGAATTCGGGAAGGATGGCGATGAGATGGTCGAAGATATCGGCCTGGATCCGCTCATAGTCCGCCCATGCCGTAGTGGCGGAGAACGCATAGATTTCCAGAGGCAGGCCTGCGTCCGATGGCGGGAGCTGGCGAACCAGCATGAACATCTGCCTGGAGATGTCGTCGCGTGAGCGCAGATAGGCCGAAACATAGGCCCTGAACGTGCCGATGTTGGTGAGCCTCCGTGCATTGACCCGGTCGTGAACCCGCTCGGGCCGGGCGGAGTTCCAGTCCGCAAGCTCGCCATCCTTCTGCGCCAGATAGTCGGACAGGAGCGAGAAGCGCCGGAAGGCCTGGACCTCGTCCGGTTCCAGGAACCGGATGGAGTTCTGGTCGATCATCAGGGACCGCTTGATCCTGCGCCCGCCGGATTCGAACATTCCCCGCCAATTGCGAAACGGTTCGCTGATGAGGCGATGGGTAGGGATGGTGGTGATCGTCTTGTCCCAGTTCTGGACCTTGACCGTATGCAGGGCGATGTCGATCACATCGCCGTCGGCCCCGAAATCCGGCATTTCGATCCAGTCGCCCAGCCGGATCATGTCGTTGGAGGTGAGCTGGACCGACGCGACTAGCGACAGGAGCGTATCCTTGAAGACCAGCATCAGCACCGCGGCCATCGCCCCGAGGCCGGACAGGAGCAGGAGCGGGGAACGATCGATGAGCGCGGCGATGATCAGGATCGCGGCCGCGGAATAGACCACGATCTTCACGACCTGCAGATAGCCCTTGATCGGGCGGCTGTGGGCATTCGGCCGACGTCCGTAGAGCACGTTCGCCCAGTCCAGCGCAGCGCTGATCGCCAGCGCCACCGTCAGGATGACGAAGCCCGACGTGACGTTATGGACGAGCCTGATCGCCATCGCCGGCAGATGCGGCACGGCGGTGATGCCGAGCTGGATGATCGTCGCGGGCACGAGGTTCGCCAGCCGGCGCACGAAGCGGATGAAGGCTTCGCGTTCCTCCTCGTGCGTCGCACGGGCGAGGACCATGCTGAGCGCCCTCAGCAGGACATGCTTGGCAATCCAGTTGCCGATGATCGCGGCAACGACGAGCGCAGCGGCGGCGACCAGGGTCTGTCCCCGAGGATCGCTGATCCCTGTGGTCTCGATCAGGCTGGTAATGGTGGTCTCCCTGGTTCGATGCTGGCGGACGGGCTCTCGTCGGAGCTGGCCGTCAACCGGTGGATGGGTGCAGCGGCCGCGGAGCGGGCGGTTCCGTTCCGCGCAGCGACTTGCCCGCGGTCTCGGGCGTCCAGAGCAATGCGATCATCCCCACCACGCATGCAACCATCATGACGAATGCGGGCATCAGCTCGTTGCCGGTGACGCCGATCAGCCAGCTGTTGAAGGCTGGCGCGGTGCCTCCGAAGAGGGACGTCGCCACATTGTAGGAAATGGCGAAGCCGGCAAACCGCACCTGGGTCGGGAAGAAGGCGGGGAAAGTGGCTGAGATGGTTGCCAGCTGCGGGACGTACAGCAGCCCGAGCAGGGCGAATCCGGCGACTGCGCCCGCGAAACCGCTGGCCATGAGGAGGTAGAGCGGAACCACGGAGACGAACAGGCCCGTCAGGGAGAACCACCACAGCGGCTTGCGCCCGACCTTGTCCGAAAGACGTCCGGCGAATGGGACGAAGACCATCATGAAGAGCATGCCGATGATCGGCACTACCAGGGCCGCGTCGGTCGCCAAGCCCAGCCGCCGCTGGAGATAGGTGGGCATATAGCTGAGCAGCGTATAGTTCACGACATTGAGCGCCACCACCAGTCCGCCCATCGTGATGAGCGGGCGCCAGTAGCGGGTGACGAGGTGGCGCAGTTCGACCGATGCGGTCTCCTCCGTCTCGTGGTGCTCCTCGATCTCGCGGAATATCGGCGTGTCCTCCATCCTCGAGCGCAGATACATGCCGATGAGGCCCATGGGCCCCGCAACCAGGAACGGGATCCGCCACGCCCAGTCGTACATCGCCTGTTCGCCGAGCAGCAGCGAGGCCCCCAGCATCAGGAGGGCTCCGAGGGAGAAGCCCGCCAATGTGCCGAACTCCAGGAAGCTGCCGTAGAAGCCCCTGCGATCGTCTGGCGAATATTCGGCCATGAAGGTCGCTGCGCCTCCATATTCGCCACCCGTCGAGAAGCCCTGGATCATCCGCAGGATGACCAGCAGGGTCGGCGCCCAGAAGCCGATCGATTCGTAGGAGGGAATCAGGCCGACGCCGACGGTTGCCGCGGACATCAGGATGATGGTGAGCGCGAGGACGGTCTTGCGGCCATAGCGGTCGCCCAGCGGGCCCCAGTACAGGCCGCCGAGCGGACGGACGAGGAAGGAAATGGCGAATGTCGCGAGCGCGAAGAGGGTCGCTTCCGCGGCTTCACCCGGAAACAGCGCCGCCGACAGATAGGCGACACCGTAGGCATATATGCCGTAATCGAACCATTCGGTCGCATTGCCGAGGGCGGATGCGGCGATCGCCCGGCGGAGCACCGGCTTCGAAACCGCTTCGGGATGGCCGGCAGGCACGCCGGAACCGATGAGTTCGTGTCTGAGGTCAACCGTCATGAAGGCCCTCGGTTCTCTCCCGCGGGGTCCGGCCGCATATTAGCGGAGGAACCCGGCTCCAGAAACGACGGTCACGGCCTGTGGGTCCGAAGGATAGGAAAGAGCGCGTCCGGCGGCAGCGCCGCCGGATCTGGCGCAACGGCAATGCGGCTCGACGATCCTGGCCTGGGTGATGGGCGCCGTCCCGCTCCGCCGCCATTCCGTCGGCACCGGGGCCAGGGCTCACGCTGCCAGCTTGTCCAGGGGGCCGGATTGCGGAGCGATCGGTCTGCAATCCCGGTCCGCGATGAAGCGCGGGCGCGGCTTGGCTGCTGCAAACGGCTCCTGCAGCCGGTTCGACAGCGCATTGTATACCAGGAAGGCGTTCGCCCGGGGGAAGGGTGTGATGTTGCCGTTGGAGCCGTGCATGATGTTGCAGTCGAACAGGATGATCGTTCCCGGTTCGCCCGTGGGCGCGTCGATCCCGAAACGATGCGCCAGTTCGGCCAGGCTCATTTCGTCAGGCACGCCATATTCCTGCTTCTTCAGCGACTGTCGGTAATGGTCGTCGGGCGTTTCCCCGACGCAGGTGACATAGGTGCGATGCGATCCCGGCATGACCATCAGCGGCCCGTTGTGGGGCGTGTTCTGCGCAAGCAGGATGGACATGGACAGGGCGCGCATCCGCGGCATGCCGTCTTCGGTGTGCCAGGTTTCGAAGTCGGAGTGCCAGTAGAACTCCTTGCCCTTGAATCCCGGCTTGTAGTTCAGGCGTGACTGGTGAACGTACACCTGGTCTCCAAGAAGGAACGAGGCCACGCCCGCAAGTCTCCGGTCGGCGGCCAGGCGGGCCATCAATGCGCTCTGTTCGTGGATGGCGAAGATCGACCGGACCTCGTCGCTTCCCCGCTCGGTGATGATCGTTTCGCCGTCGAGCGACGATGGATCGGCCAGAAGCCGTCGGGCTTCATCCTGGAGAGTTGCGAGTTCCCGCGGATCGAACAGGTCGGTGAGGACGAGATAGCCGTCGCGCTCGAAGCGCTCGACCTGTTCGCGGCTGAGCGGCGCGGCGGGAGTCCAGTCGCTGTAGACGACCGGGTCCTGGCGCGGCAGCATCTGAGGTTCCGCCGCCTGGCGTGATGGATAAGTGTCCTGCATTGCAATACCTTGGGGGTTCAGCGGGCCGGTGCGGGCTCGCGTGTGGCTTCGGCCGGCGGATAGGCTCCGCTTTCGTCATGAACCTCCCGGCCCGTCACCGGAGGGTTGAAGACGCAGGCCGTCAGAATGTCGGTTTCGGGGCGGACGATATGCTGGTCGTTCTGATTCAGCGCATAGAGAACGCCGGGTTCCAGCCGGTGGATCTGGCCGGTGCCGAGATCCTCGATCGTGCCGGTCCCCTTCAGGACCATCACCGCCTCGAGATGGTTTTTGTAGTGCATGCGCAGTTCGCTGCCCGCGCGCATCGTCGTGATGTGGAAGGAAAAGCCCATGCCGTCGTCGGCGAGAAGCAGGCGGGCGCTTTCCCAGCCTTGCGACTTCACGTTTCGATCGCTGGCACGGATGTCTTTCAATTTGCGTATGAGCATCGTCTTTCCTCTTGTCAGGCAGCGGCGGACAGCGCCGGTGTCAGTTCCTTGCGGACTTCCTGTTCGATGATGTCGAGCCCGGCACCGAGAAGTTCGTCGTCGATGGTCAGCGGGGCCAGCACCTTGACGATCTCGTCATGGGCGCCGCTGGTCTCGATGATCAGCCCGCGTTCGAAGCAGCGCCGGGTCACCGCGCCAGCGGTCTCGCCCGAGCCGAGATCGATTCCGCGCATCATTCCGCGGCCGCGTGTGGACAGGCCGTGGGTTTCGGCGATTCCATCGAGCCGCGTCCGCAGCAGCTCGGACCGGCGCGCGACGTCATCCTGAAAGTCGCGATCGGACCAGAAGTGACGAAGGGCGGTCGCCGCCGTGACGAAGGCGTGATTGTTGCCGCGGAAGGTGCCGTTGTGCTCACCCGGTTCCCAGACGTCCAGATCGGGTCGGAACAGCGTCAGGGCGAACGGAAGGCCCATCCCCGACAGAGACTTGGCCAGGGTGACGATATCCGGGGTAAACCCCATGTTCTCGAAGCTGAAGAAGGTGCCGGCACGGCCGCAGCCCGCCTGGATGTCGTCGACGATCATCAGGGCGCCGTGGCTGCGGGCAATGGCGGCGATCCTGCGCAGCCATTCCGCCGAAGCGGCGTTGAGGCCACCCTCGCCCTGGATGGTTTCGACGAGAATGGCGGCCGGTGCGTCGAGGCCGCTCGAGGGATCGGACAGGCGCTGTTCCAGCAGGTCTGCCGTATCGACGTCCGGACCGTGATATCCGTCATAGGGTTCATGGGAGACGTGGGTGAGGGGGACGCCCGCACCGTTCCGTTTGCCGGCGTTGCCGGTGCAGGCCAGCGCGCCCAAAGTCATGCCGTGGAACCCGTTGGTGAATGCGATGACGAGTTCCCGCCCCGTGACCTTGCGCGCCAGCTTGATGGCTGCCTCGACCGCATTCGTTCCGGTCGGCCCCGTGAACATCGCCCGATAGTCGAGTCCGCGCGGCACGAGGATCACTTCTTCCAGCGCCCGGAGGAAATCCTCCTTCGCCCGGGTGTGCAGATCCAGGCCGTGGGCGATCCCGTCGCTCTCGATATATTCGATCAGCGCCTGCTTGAGGACCGGATGATTGTGGCCGTAATTGAGCGACGAGCAGCCGCTGAGAAAGTCGAGATAGCGACCGCCGTTGACGTCGTGGACCCACACATCCTCCGCCCTGCAGAATTGTCGGGGCATGGCGCGCGAATAGCTGCGCACGCCGGATTCCCGGCGGTCATAGATCTCCGTTTCGGGGGCAATCGTGCTGGGCTTTGGCGTGAACGTCATGGAATGGTTCTCCAGATTGTCTTGGACGGGCGGGAAGCGGGGCAATCGAGACTTCCCATTCGGTGTCGTGCGCTCCGGCGAAATGGGCGTCGCGCCCGAACCGGGGGGCGCTGGTCATGTCTGCGCCCAGGTGGCGGGCACAGGCACGAAACAGGGCCCAGGACGCCCGGTTATCCTCGGTGATGGTGGCGGTGAGCGCCTTTGCGCCTGCCGCGGCCGGTCGATCGAGGAGCGCCTCCAGCATTCTCAGGGCAAGGCCTTGTCCACGCGCTTCCGCATGGATGGCCACCTGCCACACGAACAGTCGGTCGGGCGTGGCGGGAGGCCGGTAGGCCGAGATCCAGCCCAGCAGTTTCCCGGAGCGCTCCGCGACGACGCAGGTGTCCCGGAAGTCCGTGCACTGGAGGAGATTGCAATAGGCCGAATTGACGTCGAGCGGAGGGGACGCGGCGATCAGTTGCGTAACCTGCCACGCGTCCTCCGCTTCTGGCATCCTCAGCGTCAGAGGCTCCTGGCCGGGGCATTCGCCCTGCTTGGCACTCGATGCAGAATACTTCGTTTTCTCGATGTGATATCCTTCGGTCAACGAAGTAACTGCCCTCCCCAGGCTCCTGCTTCTCATTCTGCTGAAGGCGGATATCTAAGGATCTGGACGGATTTGACAACCCCCACGCCCGGCGCCGACCGGGAATACCCTTCGATCTCCGAAGCATATTATTTCACGAAGCAATGGAAGTACGGGCTTGGCCGAACCGGTTCGCGGAGCTAGCCAAAGGATGTGAACAACGAGCTCACCATCGCCACGCTCAAGGCCCTGCGCCGGATCCTGCGCACCTCGGAGCAGGCCAATCGCCAGCTGGCGGTAGCGACTGGCCTCACCCCGTCGCAGCTGCTGGTTCTCCAGGAGATTGGCGAGCGTGGGGAGGTCACGCCGACGGAATTGTCAGGGGTCCTGCAATTCGGCCAGGCGACGATCACGAACATCGTCGATCGGCTCGATGCCGCGGGACTGGTCACGCGCAAGCGCAGCAAGCTGGACAAGCGCCGCCTGTACCTGGCCTTGACGGACGAGGGGGAGCGAATGGCCGCAACCGCGCCAAACAGCCTGCAGGCGCGCTTCAGCGAACGCTATGCCGCATTGCCGGAATGGGAGCAGGCGATGATCCTCGCCGGCGTGAGCCGGCTCGCCGAGATCCTGGGCCCGATGGAGGATCCGGCTCCCCTGCTGGATTCGGGAGCGATCGATCGGCCGACGGCGATTTGAACGCGACCCTGGGCGTCTCGCCAGCGGGAATTCTAGGGCGCGGTCCCTTCGCGCCCTCTCTCCGGAGCGCCGGGGCCAGGCGTCCCGGGCCCTATCCCGCGGGTCATCCACCGCGCCGCGGCCCCATAGGCGGCCAGCTTGGCTGACAACGCCGGGAAGACAGGCGCCTCGCTAAAGCCGAGGGTGCGCCAATAGGCGGCGGCGCCTTCCACCGCGATCAGTTCGGCTGTCCCGAGCCCGTCGCCGGCGGCCAGCTCGAACGCGCGGGCCACCAGCCTTCGTCCGATGCCCAGGCCGCGCCGCGCCGTGCTGACGGCGAGATCGTGGACGAACAGCACCTCGCTCGGTGCGTTGCGCGGAAGGATTGCGCCAAGCGCCGGCGGAGACCGGCCCGGCCATCCGTGGGCGAGCAGATACCCTGCCAGCACGCCGTCCAGCGTGGCAGCGAGGCAGTAACAGGCCGTGACGTCGAGCCGGCTCGCGAATGCCGGTTCGGCTTCGACCAGGAACGGCGGGTAGTTCTCCGCCTGCAGCGTCAGCGCCGCTGTGAGGTCCTCCCGCTCCAGGCGGCGGACGACGAGGGCGGAGCGACGCTGTGTCATAGTGTCAGTCTAGACCCGGGTGCAGCCCATGTCTCCGGTACGATCTGTCAGCTGCCTGTCCGAACTGGCCGGACGGAACGGACCTGGTTTGGCGGATCAATCGTCCGCCGAACCTCGATCTGTTCCGCAGAACAAACTTTGGGCGTAGCGTCCGCGCCGGGTGGTTGGACAGACGCGTCGGCGAGCGGGGCTGCATGCAGCGTAAGGGCGCATGTCGGCCAACCACGTGCCGGGCAGACGTCCGCCATCGGGATTGAGCAAATCGGCCGCCGAGCGCCCGAAATGGGCGCACTCCGGACGATCCGTCACATCGAGGAAGGGTCCGGTTTGCTTTTGTCCTTTCGCCGAAAGCGGACATCCTGTTTGGGCTACGAGCAGCCGCCAAGGCCGGCGCCTCGTCGACGGGGTGCCGTGAGAAGTCACCCTATCCCGCTCGCCTGTTACCTATGCGTTACCTGACGCAGCTTTCGGTAACAGAAAAGTGGCGGAATACTGGCGCGCCCGGCAGGATTCGAACCTGCGACCCCAAGCTTAGAAGGCTCGTGCTCTATCCAGCTGAGCTACGGGCGCTCGCCGCCTCCCTAGCCTGCTTTGCAGACGAGCGGAACATGGCTAGTGCTTGAGCGCATGAATGGGGGAGACATCAGGGCGGTCGAGGCCCGGACGCTCGGGACACGCCAGTTCCGCTATTTCGATTTCGTGATGGCGGCCTTCGTCACCATCCTCCTGCTCTCGAACGTGCTCGGGGCAGGGAAGGTGGCGGTCATCGACCTGCCGGTGATCGGGCTGTGGCCGTTCGGCGCCGGCATCCTGTTCTTCCCGCTGTCCTATGTGATCGGCGACGTGCTGACCGAGGTCTATGGCTATGCCCACGCCCGTCGCTGCATCTGGGCGGGTTTCGTCGCGCTCATCTTCATGGCCTTCATGGCGTTCGTGGTCGTCGCTTTGCCGCCGGCCGAGAGCTGGACCGGGCAGGACGCCTATGAATCGGTCTTCGGCCAGGTCCCTCGCATCGTCTTCGCGTCGATTCTCGCCTTCTGGGCCGGTGAGTTCGCCAACAGCTTCGTCCTCGCCAAGATGAAGGTGTGGACGGAGGGCCGCTTTCTGTGGGCCCGGACCATTGGCTCGACCGTCGTGGGGCAGGGGATCGACAGCATGATATTCTATCCGCTGGCCTTTTGGGGCGCTGCCGGATGGACCAACGAGCTGGTGATCACGGTGCTGTTCACCCAATGGGCGCTGAAGGTGGGCTGGGAAGCCCTTCTCACCCCGGTCACCTATGCCGTGGTCGGCTTCCTGAAGCGCCGCGAAGGAGTCGACATCTACGACCGCGACACGGACTTCACGCCCTTCTCGGCGAAGGTGTGAGCCGTCGCCGGCCGGCATCGGCATCAGAATTGATCCAGATCAAGGCCGTTGCCTGACGGCGACCGAACCTTCCTTTCCAGACAGGAATGGGGAGAAGGGCCATGACCGTTCAGGAAAAGGCTGTCGAGTTCGAAGACCGGTCGAGGCCGGCTACCCTGCGCAATCGGGGCGACCGCCCGTTCGACTGCCATCCGGCGGTCCATGTCATGACGATCGCCGCTTATTCCGCCTTCGTCGGGATCCTCGCGGCGACCTTCATGGGCCAGCATCTGGTGGTTCCGGCCGGCATCCTGGCGATCAGCATCGCGGCCCTGTTCGGCGTGCCGGGCCTCTGGGCCGCGCTGTCCCGGAACGACACCCGCAAGCAGAGCTGGTCGGAGTTCCTTACCGAGGGGATGGAATGCCTCACCGGCAAGCTCAGCGCGGGTGCGGCCATGGCCCAGATCCTGGTTCTGCCCGGCCTGATGGTCTGTCTCGCCCTCGTCTTCGTCATCATCAAGGCGACGCTCTGAACCGATTCGCACAGGGCCGCGGGCAGGGCAGGAGCCCGCTTCCGCTTATCCCAGGGAGTCGAGCAGGCCTTCGAACAGACGCCGCCCGTCGGTGCCGCCATGGGCGGGTTCGATCATCCGCTCGGGATGCGGCATCATGCCGAGCACATTGCCGCGATCGTTGATGATGCCGGCAATGTCGCGCGCCGATCCGTTCACCGATTCGCGATAGCGGAAGACGACGCGGCCTTCGCCTTCGAGCCGGTCCAGCGTCTCCTCGTCGGCGGCATAATTGCCGTCGTGGTGCGCGACCGGGATCACGATATGCTCGCCGGCGTCGTAGCGGCTGGTGAACACCGACTGGCTGTTCTCGACCTGGAGCGACACGTCGCGGCAGACGAAATTGAGTTCGGCATTGCGCATCAGAGCGCCGGGCAGCAGCCCGGTCTCGGTGAGGATCTGGAATCCGTTGCAGACGCCGATGACCGAAACGCCGCGCTCTGCCGCTTCGCGCACGGCGCGCATCACCGGCGAGCGCGCCGCCATCGCGCCGGACCGCAGATAATCGCCATAGGAGAAGCCGCCCGGCAGGGCGATGAGGTCGGTGCCCTCGGGAAGCTCGGACTCGCGATGCCAGACCATCGCCGGCCGCTTGCCCGTCACTTCCCGCAACGCGACCGCCAGGTCCCGGTCGCAATTGGATCCGGGGAAGACGATCACGGCGCTCTTCATGCATGAACCTCGCGTTCGATGCGGAAGTTCTCGATCACCGTATTGGCCAGCAGCTTGCGGCACATCGCCTCGATCTGCTCGTCGCTGACGCTCTCGTCGAGGTCCAGCTCGATCAGCTTCCCGGCGCGGACGTCGCGGACACCGCTGAAGCCGAGGCCTTCCAGCGCGTGATGGATGGCTTTGCCCTGGGGGTCGAGAACGCCGTTCTTGAGCGTGACATAGACGCGGGTCTTCATGACTCCTCGACTCTCTCCGGCGGCCTTTGGGATGGCGGCTTTATGGCGATTCGGGGCATCGGGCACAAGGCCCACCCCCCGATTCCCGGGGCTTTATTCACCGCCGCTTTACACTTTGGATTTATGCCTAACGCTGCGTTTACATCCGGGGATGATCATTCGATGTTGGGTATTGCGTTGGCGATGTTTCTGGGCCTGTTCGCGTTCGGCTCACAGATCCTCGGTTACAAGGACCCTCACGGGCAGGTTCAGTTCGGGCTCTTCGTCGCCTTCGTGCTTGGGGTCGTCTGCGGCTATCGCACCAGGCGATAGGCATTGGGCCGATCGCAGTCGCTTGTAGCTGCGCGGCGCCCGACCTATCTTGCGGACATGGGTGAAGCCGTCGCAACCTCCGAAGCCATCAGCCTGACTCCTGCAGCCGCCGCGCGGGTCTCCGCCATTGCGGCCCGCCAGGGCAAGCCGCCGATCCTGCGCCTGTCGGTGGAAGGCGGCGGGTGCGCGGGGTTCCAGTATCGCTTCGGTCTCGCCGACGCCGTCGAGCCCGACGATATCGTCGCCGAGGCCGACGGAGTGACCCTGGTCGTCGACGAGGTCAGCCTCGATCTCGTCCGGGGCGGGGCGGTCGACTATGTCGAATCGCTCGGCGGTGCGGCTTTTCAGGTCACCAATCCCAATGCGGCCTCGGGTTGCGGCTGCGGGTCCAGCTTCTCCGTCTGATCGTCTCCAATTCGCCGCTCGGTCGGCTTCGGCTTTCAATCCGCGCGCGCTTGCGGCTAAGTCCGCGGCATGAGGATCGTCACCTATAATCTGAACGGGATCCGCGCCCGGCTGCCGCGTCTCCTCGAATATCTCCAGGAACGTAGGCCGGACGTCGTCTGCCTCCAGGAAATCAAGTGCGACGACGACAGCTTCCCGATCGAAGAGATCCGGAAGCTCGGCTATGACGGGGTATGGCACGGCCAGAAGGGGTTCAACGGAGTCGGGATTCTCGCCCGCGACACGGCGCCGCTGCTGCGGCGGACCGGGCTTCCCGGCGATCCCGACGATACCCACAGCCGCTATATCGAGGCGGAAGTGGACGGGCTTGTCGTCGCGTCCATCTATCTGCCCAACGGCAATCCCGTCGGCACGGAAAAGTTCGACTATAAGCTCACCTGGATGGACCGGCTGCGCTCCCATGCATCCGGCCTCCTGGCCGTTGAACGGCCGACGGTGCTGGCCGGGGACTGGAACGTGATTCCCACCGACGATCCGGACGATGTGTTCTCGGCGAGAGCGATGGCGCAGGATGCGCTGGCGCAGCCGGAGAGCCGCGCAGCGTTCCGCAAGATCCTCTTCCAGGGCTGGACCGACGCGATCCGCGCCCGTTACCCGGAGGGTGCAGTCTACACCTTCTGGGATTATCAGGCGGGGGCCTGGCAGCGTGATGCCGGCTTCCGGATCGATCACCTCTTGCTTTCGCCGCAGGCCGCGGACCGCATCCTCGATGCCGGGGTCGACAAGGAATATCGCGGTCGGGACAAGGCGTCCGACCACGCGCCGACGTGGGTCCAACTGCTCGCCGCGGAAAATATGCCCGGGTAATATTGACGACGATAATCTACCCGGGTATAAAAGGCGGATGACCCAGTCCACCGCCACCGTAACCGCATTCCTCGGCGATGAGCGTATCGCCGCGGGCGACCGCGCCGATGTCACGCGCCGGATCGAGGACGGCTATTCGGCCGCCGATCAGGCCGCCATCCGGGTCTTCGACGACGAGACCGGCCGCCCCGTCGATCTCGATTATTGGGACGCCGCGTTGGAGGCCCGGCATCAGCGCGGGCGCGGACGACCACGCCTGGGCGTCGTGTCGCGGGAGGTGACGCTGCTGCCGCGCCACTGGGAATGGCTCGCGCGCCAGCGGGGCGGGGCGTCGGCCGCGCTCCGCCGGCTGATCGACGAGGCGCAGGCCGCTTCAGGCGCCGATCCGCGCGCCAGGCAGGATGCCGCATATCATTTCATGCAGGCGATGGGAGGCGATCGCCCCGGCTATGAGGAGGCGATCCGTGCCCTCTACCGGGACGATCGTGCCGCCCTGCGCGAACGCACCGCAACCTGGCCGCCCGATATCCGTCAGCATGTGGAGCATCTGCTGGAAGGCGCCGCGACGCCGTCCGCATGAACCGGGGAGCGTGGCTCAGAGCGGCTTTTCGTAGATCCGGTAGACGCGGTTGATGTGGCTGTCGATCGTCTCGGCGATCGAGCGCATCCCGACATTGTCGTCCAGGATCCAGCCGATTTCGCCCCGATCGGCGCCATAGACTTCGACGCCCGCCCGCCGGCTGTATTCGATCATCATGAAGGCGAGCTGGCTGGCGAGGCGGGTCGCCTGCAGCCGCTTCACCACGCCCATCAGCGGGACGCGCATCGTCCGCGGCCGCGGGCGATGGAGCCGCCACAGCAGCTTGGCCCAGCCGAACGGCAGCAGTCGGCCGTCGAGGTCCCGGATCATCTCGTTCATGTCCGGCAGGGTCATCATGAAGGCAACGGGTTCGCCGTCCACCTCGGCGATGCGGATCAGATCCTCGTGCACCAGCGGCTTCAGCTTCTTGCCGGCATAGGCGATTTCGGAATCCGTCAGCGGGATGAAGCCCCAATTGTCGGACCAAGCGTCGTTGAGGATGGAGAGGATCAGCGCCGCTTCCCGATCGAAGCGCTTCTTGTCCACCTGGCGGATCCGGATTCGCGCATTGCGCTCGCCGCTCGCAACGATCCGCTGCACCAGCGGCGGCATCGGCCGGGCCACGTTCAGCTCATAGGTAAAGAGGTCCTTGACCCCCTTGTGGCCGCTCTGTTCGACCCATTCCTGGTAACGGGGGCTGTTGTGCCCCATCATGACGGTCGGGCTGTGGTCGAACCCGCTCACCAGCAGCCCGGGCTCGTCCCAGATCGACAGGCTGAACGGCCCCAGGCTCCTGGTCATGCCCTTGTCGCGCAGCCAGGTTTCGGCGACGCCCAGCAGGGCTGCGGCGGTCTCGGCGTCCGCCGCCTCGAACATGCCCCATTGCCCGGTTCCCGCGCCCATCGTCTCGAGGACCAGGCGGTCCACCTGGGCCGAGATGCGGCCCACCGGCTTCCCGCGCCGTTCCGCGAGGAAGAAGGCGGCCTCGGCATGCTCGAACCAGGGGTTCTTGCCCGGGTTGATCAGGCCTTCGACCTCGACCCGGAGCGGCGGAATCCAGTTGGGGTCGGCTGCGTTCAGGCGATAGGCCAGTTCGACGAAGGCCTTGCGGTCCGCGGACGTCTCGACCGGCCTCACCGCAACCGTCACGGGCACCTCTTTGTTCATTGCGGCTAGCTAGCGGCTGTGCCCGGCGGTGTCATCGTGGAAACCGTCCGGCGCCGGCCTGCGGCGGACGGACCCTAGTTCTGGGCGCGCTGGCGGGGATGGCCGGTCGCCACGCCGCCGGACAGCTCCGCCACCCGCGGCCAGCGCTTTGCGACCTCCGGAGTATAGCCCAGGTTGAATACGGTCGGGCTCTTCTCCGGCCGCTCCGAGCGGTCGTAATAGGTCCCGAACACCTTGTCCCAGAAGAAAGTGGTGATGCCGTAATTGCCGTTCTCGTCGTGGAAGTGGTGAGCCATGTGCCGCCTCTTCATCTCGGCCAGCCACTTGGATTTCGGCTTGTAGGACAGGTGCTGGATGCAGTGGCAGAATTCGTAGAAGCAGGTCGTCAGCAGTCCGGTTGCGAAGGCCGCGCAGGCGCCGCCGATACCGCCGATCGCATAGCCGATCGGCGCCGTGGCCAGGGCGATGGTCGGCAACGTGGTATGCAATGCTCCGAACAGCACTTCCAGATGGTTCGGGTCCTGATGATGATCGTAATGGATCCGCTTCCAGGTCGACGCCAGCGGCGCGACCTTGAACATCCACTGGCTGTGCAGGATCCAGCGGTGCAGCACGTACCAGACCAGCGGGTAGATCAATGCCGAAATGGCGACCGCGGCAATCGTCTGGAGGAGGGGCGCCGGGTAGCGCACGAACACGCCGATGGCGACGAACGAGAGCAGGACATAAGCGATGATCGCCGGATATTGGGCATAGGCGATCACCAGCTCTTTCAGCGTCATCTTGTCGAGATGGTGCGCCTTCTTCCAGAACGCCGGCCGCACCGAAGTTGCGAGTTTCACGCGAAAATTTCCCTTCTGAAGCTGCATTCGACAGTCGGCCCTGCCCTGTCGCCGACCATATGGTGCGCAGTCATGAATCTGCAATGCGGCGGTTTGTGGGCAATGTTCGCACCGAAAGATGCCGTCGACCGGGACGGTCGCAGGGGCGGAGCGCCCGGTCTCATTCCTCGGTCCGGATGAGGACGGTCTCCCCGATCAGGAAAAAGAGCGCGAATGGGGCCCATGCGGCGAGCCAGGGTGGGTAGGCGCCGAAATTTCCCATCGCCAGCGCGAAATTGTCGATCACGAAATAGGCGAAGCCGAGCGCCATGCCGATGACCGCGCGCAGCAGCAGTTGCCCGGACCGCGCCAGGCCGAATGCCGCGATCCCGGCCAGCAGGGGCATCAATATGGCCGACATCGGACCCGAAATCTTGTGCCACAGACTGGCTTCCAGGGCAGCCGTCGGGCGTCCGGCAATCCGCAACGCTTCGATCGATCGCCGAAGGCTCAGGAAATCCTGCTCCTCAGCCTTCACGTTCGCCAGCGTGAACTGGTCCGGCGTCACTCCGGCGGCCGCGATCGCCTGGGGTTGCCGCTCCACATTGCCGGTGCGCACGTCGAACTGCTCGACGTTGACCAGCTTCCAGCCGTCCTCGACCGGCGTCGCTTCATCCGCCTTGACTATGTTTTCCAGCGTTCCGCCGGAACGCTCGTAGATGGTGATGTCCCGAAGGCGCGTGGCGCTGCCGCTGCCGGTCACCTGGCCGGCCCGGATCAGATCGTCGCCATGCTTCACCCAGACATTGGTCGCCACTCCGCTGTCCGGGGGGATGGGGCCATAGTCGACCGCCTCCCATGCGCGCACGGTGGAGGCGGCGCGGGTCACCACGCGCTCCTGGAAAACGAAGGTGAGCAGGGCGATGCCGACGCTGGCGACGATCAGCGGCGCGATGATCTGATGCGCCGAGACGCCGGCGGCCTTCATGCTGATCACCTCGCTGTGCTGGTTGAGGGTCACCAGGGTGATCAGCGTGCCCAGCAGCACCGAAAAGGGTAGGAAGCGGGAGATCAGCATCGGAAAGCGCAGCGACACGTAGCGCCACAGCTCCGCTTCCGAATTGCCCGGATAGGCAAGGATCTTGCCGGATTCTCCCAGCAGGTCGAGCATCTGAAGGACGAGGACCAGCGCCGTCAGCACCGCGAAGGTGCGGATCAGGAACATCCGGGCCATGTAGATGGTGATCGTCCGCGACGGGAAGAACTGGGTGTTGATGCTCATCGGACCCGAACTCAGGCTGCGCCCGCCGGCCGCCCGAGCCGCAGCAGTCGGGTGACGTTCTTGGCGATCTTGTCGGCGGCTCTCTCGAGGGCCGCGATCGGCTGGCCTCCGGGCTTGTAGGCGAGCGTCCAGTACATCCAGCCGATCAGCGCCGCGAACAGCAGGAACGGGGTCCACAGAGCGATCACCGGATCGATCCTGCCCTGCGCTCCCATCTGCTCGGCATATTGATTGATCTTGTGATAGGTCACGACCATCACGATCGACACGAAGATGCCGACGCCGGACGAGCTCCGCTTGGGCGGCACCGCCAGCGCGACCGCGAGCAGCGGCATCATCAGCATCATCACCACCTCCACCAGCCGGAAGTGCAGATTGGCGCGATAGGCGTTGCGATCGTCTTCGGCGACTTCGGGCGCCCGGCCGTAGCGGACCAGCTCGGGAATCGTCAGCTCGTCATTGCCCTGTCGGCCGCGGAAGCTGTCGATGACCGGCAGGTCGATCGGGAAGTCGTAGCTGGTGAAGCTGAGCACGCGCGGCGCTTCGTAATTGGGGCCGTCGTGGACGAGGCGCCCCTGGGTCAGGCGCAGGATGATCGTGTCCGGATCATCGGTGGCGAGGAAGGTCCCCTGGGCGGCGGTCGCGGAAATTCTCTGGCCGTTGGCGCCTTCCGCCCGAACGAACACCTGGTGCAGTTGCCGGCCCTCATCGTCGCTGCGCTCGACCCGCAGGGTCATGCGCCTGCCGAGATTGGTGAATTCACCCACCTTGATCGAGGCGCCGAGCGCGCCTGACCGCAGTTCGAACCGCAGCCCCTCATATTTGTAATGGGCATAGGGCTGGACGAAGCCGACGATGGCGAGGTTCAGCAGCATCAGCGCCCCGGTATAGATGTAGGGCACGCGCAGGAGGCGTCCGTAGCCGAGCCCCACCGCGCGGAGGCTGTCGAGCTCGGACGACAGGGCGAGCCTGCGAAAGGCCAGGAGGACGCCCAGCAGCAGGCCGATCGGTATCCCGAGCGAGAGATATTCCGGGATGAGATTGGCGAGCATCCGCCACACGACGCTGACCGGGCCGCCCTCGCTGACTACGAAGTCGAACAGCCGGAGCATCTTGTCGAGCAGCAGCAGCATCGCGGCGAGCGTCAGCGTGCCGATCAGCGGAATTGCGATCAGCCGGGCGATGTAGCGGTCGATTTGGGTCAGAAATCTCAACTTTTCGACGCCTCATCACCACAATTTGGCCGCAACCATATCCGATCTAGCACGGCATGGGGGCGTACACCCTGGCCGCGACCGCGGGAAGCAGGCGCGGCTATAGCTTCCAGGAGTTGAATGGTCATGTCTATTTCTGTCCGTGTCCCTCTGCTGACAGCAGCCGCTGCGGCCACGGCAGTCCTGTTCGCGCCGGTTCCGGCGGCGGCCGTGCCGCTGGGGCCGCATGCCGGGATCTGCGAGGCCGGGAAGCCGGCCGCGCTCGTGCGCGTCAACGGGTTCAAGAGCCGCACAGGCCTTGTCACCGTCAAGCTCTACCGGAGCAATGCCTCCTTCCTCGAGAAGGGGGCCTATATCCGCAAGGTGGAGGTTCCTGTGAACCGCTCCGGTCCGATCGACGTGTGCGTTCCGGTTCCGGGCAATGGCGACTATGCGCTCTCGGTCCGCCACGAGGTGAAGGGCAAGAAGTCGAGCGCCGACGGCGGCGGCTTCTCGGGCAATCCGTCCGTGTCCTTCCTCGACGTGGTGCTGAAGCGCAAGCCTTCGCTCAACAAGGTGACCTTCACGGTCGACGGTTCCCCCCGTGTGGTTCCGGTGACTCTCAAATATATCTCGGGCGGCTCGGTCCGCACGGCATCATCCTGAAATGCCCAGGGTCGCGCTCCTTTCCAATCCCAGATCGACGGGTAACAGGTCACTGCTTCCCCGGGTGAGGAGCTTCTGTGCCGAGCATAAGGACATCTTCCACTATGAGGTGGAGCATGTCGACCAGATCGGCACGGCCCTCAAGACGATAGCCCGGGTGAAGCCCAAGGTGCTCGTCATCAACGGTGGCGACGGAACGGTGCAGGCCGCGCTGACCGAGCTTCATCATGGCGGCCACTTTGGCAACGACATCCCGCCGGTGGCGGTGCTGCCGAACGGGAAGACCAACCTGATCGCCCACGATCTGGGTGCCGAGGGCGATCCCATCGTCGCGCTCGAGCGCGTGCTGGAACTGGTCCGCACCGACATGATGCCGCACATCGTCTCGCGCGAGCTGATCGCGCTTTCGAACGGTGCGCATCGCCAGCCGGTGCTCGGGATGTTTCTCGGTGGCGCGGGTCTCGCGGACGTGATCCTCTACTGCCGCAACAAGATCTACCCGCTCGGCCTTCCCAATGGAGTGAGCCATCTGCTGACGGCGCTTGCCGCCTTCTTCTCGATCATCTTCGGCCTGCGCGCGGCCTTCCTTCCGCCGCGGCCGACGCAGGTGACGGTCTCCGTCCTTCGCCAGGGCCAGCTTCAGGGTCGCTTCGCCTTCCTGATGGTCACGACGCTCCAGCGGCTGCTGCTGCGCGGCCACGCGCCGGTTGGCGGGAACCAGGGGGCGCTCCAGCTGATGGTGATCGAGCGCCGTCCGGTGGCGATGATCCTGGCGCTGTTCGCTGCGATCTTCGGAAAGCTGGGCGAACGCCGCGTCATGGGCGTGCACCTCGAGCAGGGGGACGAAATCCGGATCGAGGGCGAGCGATCGAGCGTCATCCTCGACGGCGAGCTGTTCGAAGCGGACAGTGACGATCCGATCGTGCTGACGCCCACTCCGCCGGTTCCCTTCCTGCGCCTGGCGGCCTAGCAGGGGCGGCAATCGCCGCGACGGCCGGAAGCGGAATGAAGGATCTTGCCCAACTCATCGCGGCGGAGCTCGACGAGCCCGTCGATCCGCGCGCGACAGCCATGGCCGCGGCGATCGCCGCCCAATATCCGGGCGCCGCGCGTGCCGTCCTCTTCTACGGCTCGTGCCTGCGGGAACGGCAGCTCGACGGGCTGATGCTCGATTTCTACCTGATCGTCTCAGACTATCGGGAGGCTTACGGCGCGCGCTGGCTGTCGGTCGCCAACCGGCTGATCCCGCCCAATGTCTTTCCCTTCGCCGAGGGCGGCCTCAGCGCCAAATATGCGGTGTTGAGCGAGGCGGATTTCGCCCGCGAATGCAGCCGCGATGCCCGCAGCACCTCCGTCTATGCCCGCTTCGCGCAGCCCGCCCGGCTGGTCTGGGCGCGGGACGAGGCGGCGCGGGAAGGCGCGGTGTCCGCTTTGTGCGACGCGGTGGTCACCTTGCTCGGCCTCGCCCGCATCACCATGAATAGCCAGGATGCCGGTGATCCGCTTGGGGTGTGGCGTACGGCCTTCTCGCTGACCTATGCCGCGGAGCTTCGCGCCGAGCGGTCGTCCCGGCCCGGCGCGATCGTCGATGCCGATCCGGATCGCTATCGGCGGATCGCGGAGGCGTCGGGGGTGCTCGACCAGCCGGCCCCCGACTCGCGCGAGCAGGCGAGGGCATTGAAGGCGTGGCGCCGGCGGCAGCGGAAAGGGAAGGGGCTTTCGGTGGTCCGCCTCGCAAAGGCCAGCTTCACCTTCGCCGGCGGTATCGATTATCTCGCCTGGAAGATCAATCGGCACGCCGGAACCAGTATCGAGATCGCGCCCTGGCAGCGCCGCTGGCCGTTGATCGGCGCGCTTACTCTGCTGCCTCGCTTGCTGGCTCGGGGGGCAATCCGCTGATCCGCTTCGCCAGCGCGTTGCTTACCGCCTCGGAAAGCGCTGCGACCGTGAAAGGCTTGCGCAGGATGTCATAGCCGCTGAGGTCGTCGGCATCCCCGGCTTCGCCGACATAGCCGGTGACGAACACGACCCCGATTTCCGGATAGCGGGTCGCGAGTTCGCGGGCGAGTTCGGGGCCGCTCATCTCCGGCATCATGACATCCGTGATGATGAGGTCGATGCTCCGCCCTTCGTCCAGGATCTCGAGCGCTTCCCGGCCGCTGCTGCAGGCGATCGGCGTGTAGCCGAGCTCCTCCAGTGCGCTCGCCGTGGCCCGGCTGACCCGCGGATCGTCCTCGACCAGCAGGATCGTCGTCCCGGCCGTCACCGGGTGGCGCTCTCCTATATGGATCTGGGTCTGGGCGACGCGCTGGGCATGATCGCGCGCAGCCTGGATCGAGCGCGGAAGGTGGATCGACACGGTGGTGCCGACGCCGACCTCGGACTGGATCGTCACTTCGCCGCCCGACTGGCGTGCGAAGCCGAAGATCTGGCTGAGGCCGAGGCCGGTGCCCTTGCCCACCGGCTTGGTGGTGAAGAAAGGCTCGAACACCCGCTCCAGATTCTCCGGCGGGATGCCCACGCCGGTGTCCGAGACGCTGATCCGGACGTAATCGCCGGCTGCCAGTTCGCCGACCTCTCCGTCGCCGATCCGGACATTGTCGACTCCGATCGTCAACAACCCCTGGCCGTCCATCGCGTCGCGTGCGTTGACTGCGAGGTTGAGGATCGAATTCTCCAGCTGGTGGGCATCGACCCAGACGCACCAGGGCGCCGTGGTGAAGCGCGTCCGCACCGAGATCCGCTCGCCGATCGCCCGGTCGATCAGTTCCAGCATGCCCTGGACCAGTTCGTCGGGGGCTACGCCTTCCGGCATCAGCGGCTCGGCTCGGGCGAAGGCGAGCAGGCGCCGCGTCAGCGCGGCGGCGCGGTTGGCGCCTTCCATCGCATTGTCGAGGTGGAATTCGACCTCCCGCTTCGAGCCGCGCAGCTTGCGCTTGGCGAGATCGAGTCCGCCGACCACCACGGCAAGCATGTTGTTGAAGTCGTGGGCGATGCCGCCGGTGAGCTGCCCGACGGCCTCCATTTTCTGGACCTGCCGCAGCTGGGCCTCGGCGGAAGCGCGTTCCGCCGCCTCGCGCTGGAGCCGTTCGTTGGCCTCGCGCAGTTCGCGCGTGCGGTCCTGCACCGCCCGTTCCAGCTCGCTGGCGCGGAAGGCCACGGTTTCCGCGTCCCGCCGGGCGATCAGGCGCTCGCTGATCGCCTGATAGGCGGCAAGCCCCAGCGCGACTGCGCCGATCCCGATCAATATGCCGACCCAGCCGAGCCATTCGGTCAGCCGGTCCGCTTCCGCCGCGAACATCCGCGTCTCGGCCATCCGCCGGCGCAGCGTGTCGCGCTCATTGTCGGCGATCAGGCTCAGTTGCTGGCGCAACTCCGGCCCGGTCGGCGACAGGCCGGTCTGGTAGAACAGGGGAACGCCGCCGCTGCCGGTCTTCTGTGCCGCCACCGAAGCCGCGGCCGCCAGTTCGTAGCCGCGCATGCGGTAGAGCTCCTCGAGCTTCTCCACATTCTTGCGCTGGGTGGCATCCCTGCGGGTGAGTTGCTTCAGCCGCTCGATCTGGCGGCCCGCGAGCCGCCATTCATTGTGATAGCGGGTCCCGGTCGTCGGCTGCTCGTCGAGCACGTAGCGGCCGAGCGTCGCTTCGGAGCGGGCGACGGTGGCATCGACGGTGCGCGTCAGCAGCATCACGTCATAGGTGTGGCGCTGCCAGGCGAGCGCCAGGTCGCGCTGCCGGTTGGTGACGGTGACCATCACCACCAGCCCGATCAGCAGGATCGTTGCGACAACAGCGCCTAGACTTGCCCAACCCCGCCGCCACGTACCCGAGGATGCCTCCTCCGGCGCAGCGTCCATCTGCTTCTCCCCAATAGCGTGCGCCATAATAGAGAAACCCATGACAGGCGGAAAGGCGACCAGTCGCCCCTCACGAACGCTTCGGCACGAATTATATTCCTGTTTATGGTAAAGAAATAGGGTTTCAGCCGATGCAGCCGGTCGCGCGGCCGGCGGCGGCGAATTTCTCCAATATCTGTTCTACTTGCTCGCTGCTGTGCTCGGCGCAAAGCGAGCAGCGAAGCAGGAACATGCCCGCCGGTGTCGCCGGCGGACGGGCCATGTTCACATAGACGCCCTGTTCGAGCAGCGCCTGCCACATCGCGACGGTCGTCTGCTGGTCTGGCAGCAGGATCGCGATGATCGCGGACTCCGGCTTCTCGGTGGCCAGCCTGAAGCCGAGGTCGCGCAGCCCCTGGTGGAGCCGGCGGCTGTTCTCCCACAGATGTGCCCTCTTGGCTCCTGCCTGCATCAGCTTGCGGATCGACGTGGCGGCAGTGGCCACGACCGAGGGCGGCAGCGAGGCGGTGAACACATAGGGCCGGCAGACCAGCCTCAGCACTTCGAACTTGGGATGATTGGAAACGATGAAGCCGCCGACCGTGCCGACCGACTTGGAGAAGGTGCCGATGACGAAGTCGACGTCGTCCTCGACGCCGGCCTCCTCGAAGACGCCGCGGCCATTGGCGCCGAAGAAGCCCATCCCATGGGCTTCGTCGACGGCGACCATCGCTCCATGCTTCCTGGCGACCGCGACCATTTCCTTCAGCGGGGCGATGTCGCCCAGCATCGAATAGACGCCCTCGAGCACCACCAGTCGCCCGCCTTCGGGCGGAAGGCGGCCGAGCCTCTTGTCGAGGTCCTCGACGCTGTTGTGGCGGAACCGGACGATCTGGGCATTGCCCAGCGCGCAGCCGTCATAGATGGAGGCGTGGCTGTCGGCGTCCAGGATGATATAGTCGTCCTTGCCGGCGATCGTCGACATCAGGCCGAGATTGGCCTGGTAGCCGGTCGAGAACACCATGGCGTGGCGGGTGCCGTAATAATCCTTGAGCGCCTGCTCGCACTCCTTGTGCCCCTGATAGGTGCCGTTGAGCACGCGGCTGCCGGTGGTTCCCGAACCATATTCGTCCAGTGCCCGCTTCCCGGCCTCGATCACGTCGGGATCGAAGGTCATCCCCATGTAATTGTAGGTTCCGAGAAGGATCGTTTCCTTGCCCTGGATGATCGCCAGCGTCGGCGAGAGCACCTTGTCCATGACGATGGCGAAGGGATCGCGCACGCCGGTATCGAGCAGCGCCTGCCGCTCGGCGATCAGCGCGTCGAACTTTGAGAAGAGGTCCACTCTGGTTCCGCCCCAAGCCTCGGTTTCGACCTTGTTCATCCCTCGTTTCTGAGATCCTCGACGGCATCGACCAACTGGCCGACCGTCTCGATTTCAGCCTGCATGTTCATCGTGATCAGGATGTCGAACTCGTCTTCGATGGCGGCGACGAAATCCATGACGGTAAGGCTGTCCCACTCGAGGTCGCCCGCAAAGCTGGTGGCCTCGGTCAGCTTTATGCCCTTCTTGTTGAACGGGGCTATCAACCCGGTGACCTTGGCGAGGGTCTCTTCTCTGTCCGTCATGATGCGCCTTTATGACTGCGGACCGTCCGTGCCAAGCGAATTGGGCCATTTTATGCCGTTGGCGTGGCGTTCTTCCTCATCATCGGAGCCACTTGTTCTCCTGATACCATTCGGCCGTTTCCCTGAGACCGCTGGCGGTCGGGATCTGCGGCCGCCACAAGGCCGGAGGAGGGCGCCGTTCGGCCGTGACCACCCAGTCGGGGTGGCAGAAATAGCGGACCCGGTCGGCGGTCAGCTTCGCGCGGCCGCGCCGGATCAGCCTGTCGACGCGCGACAGGCCGTGGAGGAGCTGCTGCGGCATTGCGAAGGTCCTCGCCCTCTTGCCGAAGGTGCCGCTGAGGGTGTCCGCGAAGTGGCGGTGATGCCAGCCCTCCTCGTGTCCGTCGTCCGGTTCGTAGACTTCCGCCAGGGTGTCCGGCTCGTCGATGACCGCCAGGATCAGCCGGCACAGGTCGTCGACGTGGATGATGGAAAAATGCCCCGGCGGCGGCAGCGCCATGAAGCCGCGCCGGGCCATCTTGAACAGCTCCAGCGTTTCGCGATCGCCGGGGCCGTAGACGGCGGGGGGACGGATGATCGTCCATTCGAGGCCGGAGGCGGCCACCAGCCGTTCCGACTTGGCCTTCGACCAGCCGTAGCTGGAAAGGTCGGGTTCCCGCGCCGCCAGCGAGCTGACGTGGACGAACCGGCGCACGCCGGCCTTGCGGGCGGCGTCGATCATCGCCGCGGTGCCGTTGACGTTGACGGCTTCGAACTGCTCCCGGCTGCCGTTGATCAGCCCGGCGACATGGATCACCGCATCGGCCCCCGATGCAAGTTTCGCCAGCGTGTCGCGGCGGTCGAGCGATCCGTCGACCCAGGCGATCCCGTCCTCGGGCGGCTTCCATCCGCGGGTGAGGGCGCGCACGTCATAGTTCGAGCGCACGGCATGGCGGAGCAGATGCTGCCCGACGAATCCCGTCCCGCCGGTTACGGCGAGGGTGCGGCTCTTGCGGAACTTCGTCATAGCGGCGACCAGTGCGCGTCTTCGTCCGCGGCCTCGGGCTCGGCGGGGTCGAGATTGGCGATCAGGGCGTCGAGCACGGCGTCGAGGCCGGCCCCCGACGCTGCGGAAACCGCCAGCGGCCTCTGCCCGCATGCGGCCTCCAGCTCGCCGGACAGGGCATCCACCAGTTCCTGGTCGATCGTGTCGATCTTGCTGAGGGCGACGACTTCCGGCTTCGCGTCCAGCCCCGAGCCATAGGCGTCGAGTTCGGCGCGGACGGTCCGATAGGCTTCGGCAACATCCTCGGCATTGGCGTCGACGAGGTGGAGCAGCACGCGGCAGCGCTCGATATGGCCGAGGAACCGGTCACCGATTCCTGCCCCTTCGGCTGCGCCCTCGATCAGGCCCGGGATGTCGGCCATCACGAACTCGCGCTTTCTGTGCTGGACGACCCCCAGCTGCGGATGGAGCGTCGTGAACGGATAGTCGCCGATCTTCGCCTTGGCGTTGGTGACGGCGTTGAGGAAGGTCGACTTGCCGGCATTGGGAAGGCCGACCAAGCCGGCATCGGCGAGCAGCTTCAGTCGCAGCCAGACCCACATTTCCTCGCCCGGCCAGCCCGTGCCGTGTTGCCGCGGAGCGCGGTTGGTCGAGCTCTTGTAGCTCGCATTGCCCCGGCCGCCGTCGCCGCCGCGCAGCAGGGGCACGCGCTGTCCCGCCTTGGTGAAGTCGGCCAGGACATGGTCCTTGTCGTCGCTCAATATCTGGGTTCCGACCGGGACCTTGATCACCAGATCCTTGCCGCCCGCGCCGGTCTGGTTCCGTCCGGCTCCGCCCTTGCCGCGCTCGGCGCGGAAATGCTGCGTGTAGCGAAAGTCGATCAGCGTGTTCAGGCCTTCGACGGCTTCGAAGACGATGTCGCCGCCCTTGCCGCCATCGCCGCCGTCGGGTCCGCCGAACTCGATGAACTTCTCACGCCGGAAGCTGACGGCGCCGGGTCCGCCGGCGCCGGATCGTATGTAGATTTTGGCCTGGTCCAGGAAATGCATCGACGCGATGTAGGCCGGACGGGCCGCCGGGGCTAGTCCGGCCCGCCGGAGTCCGTCGCTGTCATGGCCGGATTGGGCGCGGGAGCGGACGGCAGGAACGCCGTCCGCCCTCCGGCCGGGGCTGCGTCAGGCCGCCAGCATTTGGCAGACCGGCTCGGCCGCCGCCTCATCCTCGATCGCTGCGTTCGGGTCGAGGGTCAGGCAGTAGAGCCGGCAGGGCACCGCCCGTCCGCGTCCGGCGCTGTACCGCTGGGTGACCCGCCCGGGCCGGAAGCCGAGCTTTCCGAGCACGCGGCCGGAGGCCGGATTGTCGAGGAAATGTCCCGCCCTGATGCGCTTCAGCCGCAGCGAATCGCGCGCGAAGTCGACGACCGCCCGCGCCGCCTCGGTGGCATAGCCGAGGCCCCAATAAGGGCGCGCGATCCAGTAGCCGAGCTCGATCTCGCCATCGGGATCGCGGGACAGGCCCGCGCCGCCCACCAGTTGCGGCGCGCCGTGCGTGCGCCGGAACAGCAGCAGTGCCGGCTCGTGCGGCGGATGCGCGGACTGCACGAATTGTTCGGCATGGGCCAGCGTATAGGGCCAGGGGGCCCGCGCCAGGTTGCGGATGATTGCCTCGTCGGCGATGGCACGGGCAAGGGCAGGGGCATCCTCTATCCAGCCCGGCCGCAGCAGCAGTCTTTCGGTTCTCGAGAACATTGCCACGTTCCTCTCTTCGATGCGCCGCCCGATGCCCGAATTGGGTGACGATCCGGCGACAGTTTCGAGGGAGAAATGAAAAAGGGAGAGGGGGATGGCCCCTCTCCCTCGAACGGTTCTGTCCTGATGAACCTGTGGGGCCGTCCCTTACGAAGGACGACCCGTCATCGATCGTCCGTTATTCCGCCGCCGCGGCTTGCATGTCTACACAGACATACTTGCGGCCGAGCTTGCCGTCGCGGAACGCAACGCGGCCATCGGTAAGCGCGAACAGGGTGTGATCCTTGCCCATGCCGACATTCTGGCCCGGGTAGTATTTGGTACCGCGCTGGCGCACGATAATGTTGCCCGCGACCACAGCCTGGCCGCCGAACTTCTTCACGCCGAGCCTCTTGCTCTCTGAGTCGCGGCCGTTGCGCGAAGAGCCGCCTGCTTTCTTATGTGCCATCGTCTAACTGCCTTCGTGACTGTGGTGGGGCGCGCCCACTTATTCCTCGGACTCGCCCTTGGCCTTGCGCGTGCGCTTAGCAGCTGCGGGCGTATCTGTCATCTCGCTCTCTGCACCCTCGGCCTTCAGCGGCGCCTGGGTGTGCGCCTCGGTGGCCGCCGGAGTCTGGGACTCGTCCTTCTTCGGCTTCGCCGCCTTCTTGGCGGGCGCCTCTGCCGCAGCGGCGGCCTCGGCGGCCGGGGCCTCGACGTCCTTCGGCTTCTCAGCCTTGGCCGCCTTCCTGGCGGGCGCCTTCTCGTCGCCGATGCTCACGATCCGCAGGATCGTATGCTGCTGGCGATGGCCCTTCTTGCGGCGGTAATTGTGGCGACGGCGCTTCTTGAAGACGATCACCTTCTCGCCCTTGGCCTGGGCGATGATCTCGGCGGCGACCTTCAGGCCGTCGGTCGAACGTATCTCCGAGCCTTCGCCCGCGAGCAGGACGTCGTCCAGCTGCACGGTGTCGCCCGCGTCCCCCGGGATCTTCTCAACAACGATCTTGTCTCCGGCGGCGACGCGATATTGCTTGCCGCCCGTGCGCACGACTGCGAACATGGCTTTTTCCAAACTGGTTCAAAATACGGGCCGCGCAAAGCAAAGGCCGCAGCCAAAGCCGCGCGGGGAAGTCGGGCTGCTACTGGAGCCCGCCCGGACTGTCAATGTTTATGGCCGTCTCGGCCGCGGCCGCGCCATCATCCGCAATGCGCCGCCCTGCCGGGCAGTCGCCACGCTTGTGGATGGCGACTACGGAATCCTAGTGGCGATGTTCGGGGCGAAGGCGGTAGCGGCCGTCGGAGAAGGCTCCGAACAGTCCGGCGATCGCTGGATGGTCGATCGGCTCGTCGCTGTCGTCGGCGACCAGGTTCTGCTGGCTCACATAAGCGAAATAGCCGCCTTCGTTGTTTTCCGCGAGCAGGTGATAGAAGGGCTGGTCCTTGCGCGGCCGGGCATCCTCCGGGATCGCCTGGTACCATTCCTCGCTGTTCGAAAAGACCGGATCGACGTCGATCACCACGCCCCGGAAATCGAAGATCTTGTGGCGCACGACGTCGCCAATGGCAAAGCGCGCGTAGACGATGGGAGGCGCGGAAAGCGCGCTGCGGGCCTGAAAGCTGGGATCGTATCTCGGCATTGCCTCTCCAATGTAGGGCATAATGCACGACTGGCAAGAATGGACCCATCCGCCGCCCGATTGCGGTGGAACGCCGCTTGGCAAGCGCGGATCGCTGCGCTAAGGCCGCCGCCTTCATCGGCCGCCCCGGGTTCCGCCAGGGCAGGACCTTTTCCCGCGGAGAGGTGCCAGAGTGGTCGATTGGGACGGTCTCGAAAACCGTTGTGCCCGCAAGGGTACCGTGGGTTCGAATCCCACCCTCTCCGCCATTCTACCTAGTATCTGTCTGATTTCATTGAGAGTTTTTCTCGAGAAAGTTGCTGTCCCACTTCAAAGCCCACATAAAAACGGCGATTTAGAGGGACGCATTTCGATTGTCGCTCTTCAATAGCGAGCTTCTGAGCCGCACGGCATGGAAGTGGTGATTGTGTTCCCGGGTGCAGCGCGGGAGTTTTCAAAGCAGATCAAGCTATCGGCCTCGCCATGTTCACCTAACGGAGGATGGGGTGGCATTCTTTGCCCGCCGCTGCGCGGGAAAGGCTTTATCAGAAGAAATCTTTCAGGGCACGGCCGCATTCTCGGCACGTCGCACCAAGTGCGACCGATGCGGGAAACTTGCGCCAGCGCAGGGGTGGAGCCTGCGGGATTTCATATCTTGCGCCACACCTATGGATCGACGCTCGCCCTCGCTGGAGTGCCGTTCGCGGTCATCGCCGAGGCCCTCGGTCATGCCGACGAGAGGATCACCCGAAAGCATTATGCACATCTCTCCCCTTCGTACGTTCGCGATGCCGTTCGCGCTAGCCTGGGCAGGCTCGGGGTCCATGTTACCTCCAGCCTGCGCATCGTCGATGCACGGAGCGCAGCGGGGCCGCAACGAGCTCACTTGCGCTGATAACGAGGAGAGAAGTTCGATAGCTTGAGGAGCTAGGTTCGGCACTCGCTGACGACACAGCTCGGCCCCGCGGCCAACTGCGGCTTCGGCCACCCGCTGCAGCAGGATGCTGG
>Ga0164243_10001416_pt1 | contig 40680 bp, 33 predicted proteins | sample OricompcompostOP_FD_108781 | JGI IMG/M metagenome (GOLD analysis project Ga0164243, IMG submission 108781) | Organic Plus compost microbial communities from Emeryville, California, USA - Original compost - Organic plus compost (OP) | ecosystem: Engineered > Solid waste > Mixed feedstock >... | reverse complement strand
GGTACGATCAGCACGTGAGTGGAAGTTGGCGATGAATCAGTTCGCTGTGCTGTACGGAGATCGCTTCGTCAGTCACGCGAGTTAATGCAACCCGCCTCGAACACAGAAAATCTGATACGTCCCAGCACGAGAAACATAACTGGCGTTACAAACCAATTGATGATCATGTCCTGAAATGTGTTGTTGAGTCCGAGCAGTGCATTGAAATTGCTGTGCGGAGCATCCCATCCATACATTGCATCCAGGATCGTGCTATCTACCCAGCGCGCGAGCTGGAACCAGAAATCCACGAAGAACACTGCGAACTGAACACAGCTGATGATCGCGACGGCTTTCAACTCGTACGTGCCCACAACCAGAACCAGCGGTACGCAGATCACAATTGCCATCTTGAGCAATGACAACACCATCGGTAACGCTTGCCTCATGGCATCTGTAGCCGGCACATAGCCCAGCGTGCCAATCATGATGCCCAGATCCGCGGCGATGCGCGTCGCGAGGTTCGGAACGGTCATGCCGATTCTGCCCCCGTAGTCTGTATAGACCTGCCCTTGGTTGACGACCTGTTGGCGTGGGGACGCGATGGCGCGAATGACCGCATCGTCGACTTCATCCTGCGACAGAAATCCCGCCCATCGACGAAATCGCAGCAGCAAATCGGGCTCGACCTGCGTGAGCAAACGCGCTCGCAGACCCTCACCGGGTGCTGACCACCACTCCTGGCACGTCGGATAGCCGCCGCCGCTCGGGACTTGAGCCAATCCGGCATCGCGCACCGGATCGTATGGCCATGCATCGCGCGGGGTACGGGAATGGTATGTATCGTAGAGTCCCGGTGTTGAAAGGAAGTAGCTCGATCCGATCCACGTGACGTCGTCCATATCGTCCTCGCTGAGTGGGGGACGGCTTGCAAACAATCGGGCACGTGCGGGTCCGTAGCAGTCACGGCCGAAGTCGGCTATCTCTTGTGACAGCGTCGGGTCGGCAATACGCGTCGCATTGATTTCGATCCGCATCTGTCGGAGATCCGTCCCACACGGAATCGAGGCCGAAGCGGCGCCCGTGATGGATTTCGCCAGGGCGTGCATGAAAAACCACCAGACTGGCACTTGGGCCGACTGTCCGTTGAGCTCCGTGAACACCGGCTCCCAGCCTGTTTCTCCGGGCAGCGGAAGTGTCACCTGACATTGCAGCGAGCGCGTGCGATCAAACTGAATCGTGCTGAGATCGACCTGAATGAACGGGATGCCAGCAAACATGATGATCATGATGGCGACCCAGACGCGTTGCTCGATGCGCATGGACGAGAGTACGCCCTTGTTTCCTTCGTCGACGCCCTCGGTGCGCGACCGCAGCCACTCCTGAATGACGATCACCAGAAACGGTAGCGCCACGATGCCGCTGGCCACGAGCACATTCCAAATGCCGTTGCTGACGAGCCAGCCAACGAGTGTGAGGTAATACTCAAGATAGTCGCTCGTATACAGCGTCATGGATCGTCCCTGCCGCCCCTAGTGTCCTTGTAGAAACGTCGTAATCTCGAGCACAGCGACGGCGAGTAGCGCGCTGATCTCCGTTCGGAGCAGTCGGGTTCGGGTCTCGCGATTCGATTCTCGCCGGAGCACGCGACCGCGCATCCACGACCACCCGAAAGCGGTTGTCGCGTGGACACTGGTGTGATATTCGCCGGTGTCCAGAGCTTCTCGGCGCAATGCCTCGTAATGCTCGGCCAGCAGGTGGCCATCCGGCGCGGTGGCCATACTCTCGTTGGCCACTTCTTCGATCACTGCCGTTTTTTTTTCGAACGTGCCAGAGCACGTTCGATGGTGCGCCGATGCACGGTGAGCCCGAAGCGCTGTCGAATCCGTTCCACCAAGGCTGCTGCATCCACTGCGGCCTCCGAGACGAGCGTTTCCTGGATGAAGCGCATCACCTCGTCGGTGATCTTGTGCGGTCCATGCGGACCTCGTTTTCCGGGCAGCAGGCCCACCAGGCCGGCACGATCAAAATCCTCCTGGACCTTGTAGAACGTCGGGCGTGACATGCCGAAGCGCGTCACCGCCTCGGTGACCGACTGCCCCTCGGTGCGTACGCGCCGGAGCATCTCGTATTTGACCTGAAGCAAATCGCGCGGATCGAAGAAGTCGTTCTGGGCGAAGGCGGGGTCGTGAACGTGCTCGGCGTGCGGATTGGCCGTGCCACTCTCCTCAAGGGCTTTGTGCTTCGGATCCGGTTTGGGATGGCGAGCCATGTGTAATTATAATTATGCCTTTTAATGGAAGAAGTCAACTGTGCCGAGAAGGCAAACTGTCGCGAAAGTTATGAACCAACGCTGCTACTGGCAGATTCGCCGAATATTGGCTCCAGTGCGGCCTCATCTGGCGAGACCGCTACATCGCCGCTCCGGCATAATTTGTCTTACGATAGCGGCATCATTTACTTGACGCCTTCGTTTTCGGCCGCGCCGTGCCTGATGACTGTCTCGCCCGCTTCTCCTGTGCGAGCAGCGCCGCCAATTGCAACAGGTCTTCGACGCGAAAGTGAGAGCGTCCGGCCGAGATCACCTCGAACACGTTGCGTGTCGATACGCTGGTCCAGGCCGCCGGAATGCGCCGGAACTCGCCCTTGCCATCGCGAAAATAGACACGATCCTCTCCCCAGGTCGTGCGTCTCTCAATGAGCTTGAATGCTTTCCCGCACAGTGGATGGAAGGGATGCGTGATCCGAAAAGATCGTGTCTGATCGAGCGGATCACGTGCAGTTGACTGCTTGTTAGAATGCGTATGCGGAGAGATTCGTGCGCTCAGTGAAGACGGAGTGTACCGGGCGGATGGTCTTCTTCAGTCGATCATCGCTTGAACGCGCACTGACGCAATACGTAGCGCACTATCATGAAGAGCGCAATCATCAGGGACTGCAGAATCGCCTGCTGAAGCGTTCCGATCGCCCTATCCGTCTAGGTGGTCGAGTAGGGCGGCGGGAGAGACTGGGTGGGATGCTCAACTTCTATCATCGAGAGGCGGGCTGACGACGGAGTTTTCAGACACAACGTGGACCGTCGCACAGAATCCTCGTCTGCAGCGTCGACGGTACGGGATCAGTGCATCGCCGCTGCGCGAGAGCAACTTCGCCGGGGGGCGCATACGATCAAGATCATGGGTTCGGGTGGTGTGGTGTCGCCCACCGATCCATTGTGGATGAATCAGTATCGCGAGGATGAGATTCGCGCGATCGTGAACGAGTGTGCGGAACGCCGCAGCTACGTTTCCGCTCATTGTCATCCGGCCAGTGCCATTCGCCGTTGTGTGGACTTCGGCGTTCGCTGCATCGAGCATGGCACATTGATTGACGACGACACCGCGTCATTGGTGGCGAGGGCAGGCGCCTATGTGGTTCCTACTCTGGCGATTTTGTTTGCAACGGCGGAGTACGGTCGCCAGAACAATCTACCCGAGCACATGCGAGCCAAGATCGACCAAGTGGTCGGCGGTGCGATCGAGGGTTTGCAGCGCATGCGCAAAGCTCAGGTCAAGCTTGGCTTCGGCACCGACTTGGTCGGTCCCTTGTACACACAGCAGTGCCGCGAGTTCTTGCTGCGAAGTGAAGTGTTCACTCCGGTGGAAATCCTGCGTCAGGCTACATCCATCGGGGCGGAAGTGCTGCAACTTCAGGGAAAGCTTGGCTGTGTCGCGACCGATGCACATGCAGATCTCATCGTTGTCGATGGTGACCCGCTGCAGGATATCAGCCTGCTGGCGCAGAGCGGGCGAGAGCTCTCGTTGATCATGCGCGGGGGTGAGATTGTGAAGAACAGGCTGGCTTAGTTAGCGCGCGTGCACTCTCGACAACGCTAAAGTGAGCTAAGAATTTGACGTTCACCAACTGATGCAACGTCAGTTGGTGTGAACAAGAAGATCAGCGAGTTGGGCGGCCGGCGAGCCTAAGCCGATCGTTCGGGGCAATGAGATCGTCGTTGGCGCGAGGCTCCGGGCGACGGGCAGTTTCGATCATCGGGCGATCGATGGGGCGCTGGCGGCGCAGCTGATGCAGACTCTTCGTTCATTGCTCGAGACGCCGCCGCGGCTGCTGGCTTGAAATTCACAGGACCCCACCTGACCAAATCGCGGCTCACCTGTCCAGAATCCGGCTATGCCAACGCGCCGTCGGCGCCAATGATCGCTGCAGGCACGAGATAAGGCGAGAGCCATGGCGATGCCTCGCGGTAGGTGGTTGCGCTATGGTGGCAGTTTTCGATGAGGAGTCAGCAGTGAACCGAGTGACCTTGGGACCGTCTTGTCCGTGTTGTCGCATGGCGCGCGCCTGGTGGCCCGCCGGAATGGCCTCCGGTGGCAGTGCGGTGCCCGATGGCCCGGCACCGAGTTTCCTGGATGAGGTCGCGAAACAGCCTTCTGCGCATGCCCTGGCAGGTGATGAGAACACGCGGGACTTGTTCGAGCACGTCGATGCCGACCGATGGGTGGTGATTCGCGGCGCGACCGTATTGCCGATGACCAGGGACGAGCGACTGCTCGATTGCGACGTGCTCATTCGCAACGGCGTGATCGACGCAGTGAAACCCTCGGGCTCCGCCGTTCCCGCGGGCGCCCGAGTGATCGATGCCAAGGGCAAGTTCGTCATTCCCGGCCTCTCGGACCTGCACACCCATCCCATGCTTCTGGAGTGGGTGCAAATGTATGCTCAGGCAATTGCACCGACCGAAGACCCGGACAAGTTCCTGCTGCCGTACGATCTGCAGATGTTCCTGTTTCTCGCGGCGGGCGTGACGCGCACCGAAATCCTGATGGGTACGGTCGAGGAACTCACTCTGCGGGACTCGGTGCGCAGCGGGCGCATTCGCGGGCCTGCAATGCGCGTGGCCTCGCCGTTGATCGACGGCTTCCCGGCAATGTATCCACCGGCGCTGTCCTGGGTCGTCGGCGATGCCGATGGTGCGCGGCGTGCAGCGCAAACGATTGTCGATCGCGGCTTCGACTTTGCAAAGCCCTACACACGTTTGAGCCGCGAAGCGTTCACCGTTCTGGCGAGCGAGTGTGAGCGGCTCGGGATTCCCATGATGGGGCACGTGCCTGCGGCAGTCGGCGCCGAGGATGCCATGGCCATGGGGCAGCGGGGTGTCGCGCATGTATTCGAGTTCTTCTATAACGATCCGCCGGAGAAGAAGCACGATGTCGAGCGGCTCGCTCGCTACGCGAGGCTGGCTCGCCAGCATGGGGCGATCGTCCAAGGCACGCTCTGCATAGCAAATGTGACCGGCTACGAATGGCCCGATGTTCAGAAGGATCCCCGGCTGCATCAAACGCTCGAGCCGCTGGTGAAGTTCGTATTCAGTGACGAGGCGACCTTCAACGGAATGTTTCGGAGCATGCCGGACCGTATCGAAGCTGTGCGCGGCCTGTGGGATTCGTCGAAACGCATGACCCAGGCACTCCTCGCCGAGGGTGTGCGAGTGCTGCCGGCCACGGACCTGTCGGGTTCGGACGTGACGGAGGGTCTGTCGATGCACGAGGAGTTGCGGTTGTACGTCGAGGAGATCGGCGTCAAGCCGATCGAGTCGCTCCGGTTGGCAACGGCGCATGCGGCGGAGTACCAAGGCGAAGCCGGCAGGGCCGGACAGATTGCTTCGGGTCAGCGCAGCGACCTGGTGATTCTGGATCAAGATCCGACGGTGGATATTCGTGCCACCCGGTCCATCGACACCGTCATCCTTGGGCGCCACTTGCTGTCCCGCGAATCGCGAGAGCGTGGCATTGCGCGAGCGAAGCAGATCTATAGCGCGATGCCCGTGCCGCAGCCGGCGAGCTGAGAGCTCGGCTCAGTTCGATCCACGCGCCTGGGCATCGCCCTGTTGCGCAGCTTCACCCTCTCGCCGAAACCGGCGTGATCGTGCAGAGGTGATCGCCGCCTCGGCCGTACCCAGGCGGCGATCAGCATGCGGATGAAGCGCCTCGATCCCATCCCGCTGGCGTTCTCGGATCCCGAAACAGTGGAGTTCAGAGCCGCCACGCACGCCTTGAGTGAAGCAGGCAGGGCACATCGCATTGACTACGCGAGCGGCAGTCTGACAGGGCTGCTCGCGAAGGTACGTGCTGGCGTAGCGATCACCGAGCTCACGAAAACGGCGGTGCCCAAGGATCTGACGATCCTGCGAAAGCCTGCAAGTGCCGCTGACCTGACCAGTTGGCTTACCACCTGACCCTTCATCCCCTGTCCGATATCCGGCGGTGCCCGTAATTTAGATGCCGTCATCGAGCGGGGAGTGATGTAGGTGAGTTACACAATCGCAGTGGACGTAGGCGGCACGTTTACCGACGTGGTGGCGACGAATGGATCCGAGGGCGTGTTCACTGGCAAGGTGTCCTCGCGGCCGAATGATGAAGCCAGCGCGGTCTTGAATGCGGTCGAGATCGTCGCCGAGCACTACGGAGTGTCCGCCGCGGAAGTTCTGGCCAAGACCGAGTTCTTCATTCTCGGTACCACCGTCGTGACCAATGCGATGTTGGAGTATCGCGGTGTGCCGACCGGGTTGATCACGACCAAGGGCTTCCGCGACATTCTGGAGCTGCGTCGTGGCTACAAGGAGAGTTTGTTCGATCTGCAGCTGGCCGCGCCACAGCCGATTGTGCGCCGGCGTTTCATCAAGGGCGTGACGGAACGAATCGACGACCAGGGCAAGGTCGCGATTGCCCTGGACGAGGAAGAGGTTCGCAAGGCGGTGCGCGAGCTGCGCGCGGCCGGCATCAAGTCGATCGCGGTCTGTCTGTTGTTCTCGTTCGTCAATGATGCGCACGAACGGCGGGTGGCGCGGATCATTCGCGAAGAGCACCCGGAGTGTTTCATCACGCTGTCCTGTGACGTGCTCCCGCAAGTCCGCGAATTCGAGCGGGTCAGCACTACGGTGGTCAACGCATACACCAGCCCGCTGCTCAAGAACTATCTGGGCCGTCTGGCTGAAGGGTTGCGCAAGGCGGGATTCCGCGGCGAGCTCGTCGTCGTGCAATCCAACGGCGGCGTGATGGATGTCGGCTACTCGGCCGAGCATGGCGTCGACGCCGTGCTGTCTGGTCCGGCGGGTGGCGTGGTTGCCGCGGTGGCAATCGGCGAGCGCTCGGGCTATCGCAACTTGATCACGGCGGACATGGGTGGCACGAGCTACGACGTGTGCTTGATCCATGAAGGCAAACCTGAAGTCGGTGTCGACAACTGGATCAGCCGCTACCGCGTGGCGGTGCCGCTGGTCGACATTCACACTATCGGATCGGGCGGCGGATCGATCGCGCGTGTCGATGAAGCGGGCGCATTGCGTGTTGGACCGGAAAGCGCGGGCGCTTCACCGGGGCCGGCATGTTATGGGCGTGGCGGCACGCGGCCGACGGTGACAGATGCGAATCTGTTGCTGGGATACATGGATCCAGCGCGATTCATGGGCGGCAAGATGAAGCTGGATCGCGCTGCGGCGGAGAAGGCGTTCGACGAGCACGTCGCCAAGCCGTTGGGAATCTCGGTGAACGATGCGGCCATCGGAGTGTTTCGAATCGCGAACAGCGCGCTGTCGAATGCGTTGCGCTACGTGTCCGTGAAACGTGGCCGCGATCCGCGCAACTATGCATTGATGGCGTTCGGTGGCGCTGGACCGGTGCACGCCGGCGTACAGGCGACCGACGTTGGCATCAAGACGGTTCTGGTGCCGCGTAACGCATCGGTGTTGAGCGCGTATGGCGGATTGATCGCCGATTTCAAAGTCTCTCGCGTGCGCTCGTTCGTACGATCTCTGGAGACACTGGATCCAGCGGAGTTGACCGAGGCGTTTGCGCGCATCCAGCAGGAAGCCGAGGCAATGTTGCCGCCGGCGGAGACGACGCGTCTCGAGCGATACCTGGACATGCGTTACGAGGGCCAGGTTCACGAGGTGATTGTGCCCTTGCAGGCACGCACCAAGAAGATCTCGGAGGTCACGTTGTCGCGAGTAGTGCAGGATTTTCACGACCTGCACGAGCAGTTGTACGCCCACAAGCGTCCCACCGAACCGGTGCAAATCGTTTCGCTGCGAGTGGAGCTGACGGGCTTGCGACGCATGGAGGGGCTGGCGGTCGCGCACAAGTTCGGCGATGAAGATGCGAGCGGCGCGCAGGTGGGCACCCGTCAGGCGTACTTCGAGCGGCTTGGCGGCTTCGTGGACACGCCGATCTATGACGGCAAGTTGATCCGACCGGGCAATGTCGTGACGGGACCCGCGGTGATTCACGAGCCAGGCACGACGATCGTGGTCGGCGTGGGTCAGGAAGCGATGCTCGATCAGTATGAAACGTATGTGATCGAGGTCGTGAAATGACGCGCGCAACCAGTGAACGAAGCGAGCGTGCGGCCGCCGCGATGGCCTCGGTGGAGGCGGAGATCCTACGCACCACATTGAGTGCCCTCGCGGAGGAAGTGGGGGCGATCGTGGCCAACACGGCACCTACCGCCGAGATCAGTCAAGCGCGGGAATTCGCGGTTGCGATCACGGACAAGAGCGGCGCAGTCGTTGCAACGGACAATCCGATGCAGGTCGCCTCCATGGCGCAGACGGTCGCCCGTGTCGCCGACTATTTCGAGTTCGATCTGCACCAGGGCGACGTGATCTTGACCAACGATCCTTACGCCGGCGGTAGCAGGTTGCACGACGTGACGCTGACGGCGCCGCTGATGATCGATGACGAGTTGCTGCTGTTCGTGGCCGTGCGCATGCGCATCCGCGATGTCGGTGGCCAGGTCGGCGGCAGCATCAATCCGGAGGCGACGGAGATTCTTGCCGAAGGCCATCCCTACACTCCCGTCAAGATCCAGCGTCGCGGCAGTCCGGTGCGCGACATGCTCTACTTCTTCTTGCTCAACGGCCGGCACATGCAAGAGACACGGCGCACCCTGGATGTGGGGAGCGCGGCGCTGGCTCTGGGCCAGGAACGGTTGACGGAGCTGGTCGGCCGCTATGGCGTCAAGGTAGTGCGGGGCGCACTGGCTTACGCACAGACCTACAGTGAGCAGCTGGCGCGCAATGCCATTCGGGCCTGGAAACGCGGTTCTTATGAGGGCGAGCAACGCTTGGATCTCGATCCTGTAACGGGCGGTCCGGTGACGGTACGACTCACTGCGACCGTTGCAGATGATGGATTGAGTTTGGATTTCAGCCGATCCGATGACCAGCGTCAGGTTTTCGTAAACTGCCCCGCGGGAGTGACCGTGTCCTGTGCGCTCAGCGCGGTGCTCGCGATGCTCGGCGACACGGTTCCAGCCAACAGCGGTCTGCTGCGGGCGATTGAAGTTCGCACACGCCCGGGCAGCGTCGTCCACCCCACCCAGCCCGCACCCATCGGCTGGGGTACGGCCCACTGTGCCAACGAAGTCATGGAGGTTGTCACGACAACGCTGCGGGCCGCGGTAGCCCGCCCGATGTCGGCGTTGACGGTGCCGCGTTCGCTGCTACTCAGCCGTCCTCTCGGCGATCGCAGCGATCAAACGGATCTCGGTCGTTGGGGCATTGGCGGAGCGAGCGGACTTGCGGGCCGCGACGGATGGGGGCCGCCGCAGCTCTCTACGCGTGCCCAACTGCCATCGGTGGAGCAATGGGAGGCCGAGCATGCAATGCGCATCGAGCACCTGGAGCTCGCCGAAGACAGCGGTGGGAGTGGGCAGTGGCGAGGGGCGCCGGGGTTCGAGGTCCGCATCGCGCTTGCTCCTGACCGTCTGTTCACCGTTTGGACGCAGACGGCCGGCAATGCCGTCGCGGGATTGGCGGGCGGAAGCGCAGGCGGCACTGGCGAAGTCGCGTTTCACACTAGAGAGGGGTGGCAGCCTGCGCCAATTAGCGCCTTGGAGATGGCGATCCACGCCGATTGCTTGCGATTGCGTTTCGCAGGCGGCGGTGGCTACGGCAATCCGGCCGAACGCCCGCGACAAGCGGTGATCGACGATCTGGCGGATGGGCTCATTTCCGCGACGACGGCTCGCCACGTTTACGGCCTGAGCGCCGCGGAGATCGAACAGGCGAGTCAACACACGTCGAACGTTCGGCGCTGATGATGGGTGACAACAATGACTGACGCGATTACCGCGGAGATCATCCGCAACTATCTCGACACCACGGCCGAGCATCTCTACGAGACGATCTGCCGTACCTCGCCGAACAATGTCGTCAACGAGGCCAAGGATTGCGGCGGCGGCATCTACAGCTACGATGGCACGACCGCGAAGATGGTCGCGCGGGCGGGCATCATTGCGCATTCCTTCGCTCTGTCGACATCCTGTCAGGCCGGCCTGGACTTCTTCCGTGGCGACCTGAATCCTGGCGACGCCATCCTCATCGGCGATCCCTATCACGGCGGCAGTCACTGCGGTTGCTGGTCGATCGTCGTGCCGATCTTCTTCAACGGCAAGCCGCGGCTGTTCACCGCCGCGCGGCTGCATGTCCTGGATCAGGGCAGCCCAACGCCGAACGTCAACTTCGCTTGTCGAGATGTCTGGGGCGAGGGCACACGCGTCTCTCCGATCAAGCTGTACGAGAAGGGTGAGCGCCGCCGCGAAGTGTGGGACTTGATCACCGCGAACAATCGGGTGCCGCTCATCGTCGAGGGCGACGTCGAAGCCATGATCGGCGCCTGCCGAGTGGGCGAGCGCTTCATCCGCGAACTGGTCGATCGGCATGGCTGGCAGACAGTCGAAAGTTCGCTCGAGTGGATACTCGCCTACTCCGAGCGCAAGTTCCGTCAGCGCATCCGCGAGTGGCCGGACGGCACCTACTCGGCCACCTTCCATGTCGATACCGATCATGCCGGTCACGAGGATCTGAAGATCCAGGTCGCCATCACGATCGACGAGGACAGGATGACGTTCGACTTCGAGGGCACCGACCGCCAGACCGACGGCATCATCAACAGCGCCAAACCGAACACCATCGCCTACGTCGGCGTGGTCCTCTCGGCGCTCTGCCCGGACATCCCCGTCAACGCCGGCTTCTTTGCGCCCCTGACCATCCTTCTGCCGGAGGGCACCATCGTGCACCCGACGGCGCCGGCGGCCACCTTGGCTGGAACGATCTGTTGTGGTTGTCAGATCGGCGAAGTGCTGATGAAGGCATGCGAGCAGTTCGCGCCTCAGCGCGTCGGCAACGTGTCCATCGATATCTCCGGGCCGATCGTCTACGGGCTCGATCGGCGCGCCCACCGGTTCCAGACGCATTCGGCGAGGAATCCGAACTTCTTCATGTTCATGGACCTGTCGATGGTGTCCATGTCCAACAGTGGCGTACACGGGAATGATGGCTGGGGGATGTGGGCCACCCCGTTCAGTGTCGCACGGCCGGTGAACGTGGAGATCACGGAGATACAGCAGCCGACGCTGTATCGGCAGACAGAGTTCACGACGGACTCGGCCGCGCCGGGTCAATGGCGCGGCACTCCCGCGCTGGCGATGCGACGCGTGGACCGTGGTGCGAGCGACGTGAAAGCCGCACTGTTCGTCCAGTCGGTCGTTCATTCGTTGACCGGTTGGGTGGGCGGCTACGAGGGCAGCGGCAACATCATCGTCGTCAATGAAGGCACCCAAGACGAAATGATCTGCGGCGAACACTTGATCGAGCATGCGGCGTACGACCCGTCGAAGACGATCTTCTCGCAGAGCGGCGGGGGCGGAGGTTGGGGCGACCCGCTCGATCGCGACCCCGCCAGAGTTCTCGAAGACGTGCTCGATGAGTACATCTCCGTCGAAGGGGCCAAGTACGACTATGGCGTCGTGATCGACACTGCCACGTGGTCGGTGAGCGATGAAGCGACGGCGCGTGAAAGAGCTGCGCGCAAGGCACAACCCGGTCCGCGTAAGCGCCGCGGCCTCGGTCGCGAATGGCTCATCAAGCGCGCGGGAATCCAACACCGCATCGATCGCCATGATGCCGCTCAACTGCAGTCGAACAAAGGCTCCGTCTGAGGCTCAACGTCTCCCGATGAACACAAGAGCGAAGGTGTTGCCGTGACCAGCGAGCCACGCCAGATCGATCTGCTGGTGCGCGCCGGTGCGGTCGCAACGATGAACGCCGAGCGTGACATCTTGCGAGATGGCGCGGTCGCTGTCTCCCGCGGCCGGATCATCGCCGTGGGCAGAGCCCGTGACCTCGAGCGCGAGTTCCAACCGGCGCGCGTCATCGACCTGCCACAAGGGTTGCTGACCCCGGGCCTGATCGATGCCCACTGCCATGCCCAGTACTACATTGCGCGCGGGATGCTGGACGACATCGGCGACACGTTCACTCGCATAGGCACCTATGCTGTGCCATTCGAGTACGGCATTACCCATGACGAGGCCTATGTCTCGGCACGCGCGAACTTTGCCGAGATGTTGCTCAACGGCACCACGTGCTTCCTCGACGGGGGGAGTCGACAACCGAACGCGGTCGCCCAGGCGGCGATCGACAGCGGGATCCGTGGCACCGTCGCACGCATGACCGCCGATGTTACCGGAGCTTTCAAGCTGCCCATTGTCGAGGACACGGAAACGAGCATCGGTCTGGCCTGTGAGGTCGTCCGACGCTGGAACGGAGCAGCGAACGGACGAATTCGCGCGCGCTTCAGCATCGATATCCCGTTCAGTGTTTCCGATGAGCTGTGTCGAGCCATCGTCGAGCAAGCGACCGCGCAACAGGTCGGCATCGTCGGTCACTTCCATGGGAAGCGACCCGATGATTACGGCGGCAAGCGCAACCCACAGGTGGCGCGCTACGAAGCTCTTGGCGTGCTCTCCTGCGCACCCACGTTTGCGCACATCGGCTGGCTGCCCCCGGGAGACATCGCCGTCTTCGCCCGTCACGGTGTCAAGGCCGTTCACTGTCCGGGCCAGAGCATGTTCGGCGCGATGGGAATGATCGGCCATGGCTGCATTCCCGAGCTCATGGAAGCAGGCATCGCGGTCGGGCTGGGCTCCGATGCGGCCTGCGTCAGCCGCTTTCTCGACCTCGTGCGCGTGATGTATCTCGCCGCGTGCGCGCATCGGGACCCGCGCCTGGATCCGCTTGTCATCGGCGCTCACAAGGCCTTTGAGATGGCCACCATCGATGGCGCACAGGCGCTTTCGTTGCAGGATGAAATCGGTTCGCTGGAACCGGGCAAGCGCGCCGACATGGTTGTCTTCGACACTCGCGGACCGGAGTGGCAGCCCCGCGGGCTTGCCAATCCAATCGCCGACCTCGTCTACACAGCGACGGGCAGTTCCGTTCACACGGTCATCGTCGATGGGAACGTTATCGTCGATGCGCGCGTACTGAGGACCATCGATCGCGACACGTTGATCAGAGAAACGGACGAAACGACGGCCGCCGTCTTCAAGCGCCTGGGCTTCGACCATGTGCGCCCGAGATGGCCGGTGCGATCGTAGCTATGACCACACCTGACCGAGGAGGGCTCATGCGCATTCGAATCATTACTCCCGTGGTGAAGGGAGTGCTCGGGGACGACATCATCCCCTCACTGCCGTCTTTCGTGCAGGCGGAAGCTGGTTGGCTCGCGCAGGGGCCGCCGTCGATCGAGTGTCGCGTCGACTCGGCTCATGCCATTCCGTCGCTGCTCGATGCGGTCTTGGCCGCAGCCGCCGACGGAGTCGACGGAATGGTTTTGAATTGTTTCCTCGACCCTGGCATCGGGGCAGCGCGTGAATTGACGCGAGTACCTGTCGCGGTCCCGGCGCAGTCCGCGATGACACTAGCGACCACGTTGGGCGATCGCTTTTCGGTGATTCTCCCAGCGGCCAGTGGCACGCCGATGGTCGTCGGGCTCGCCGATGCCTATGTGGGGCGAGGGCGCCTGGCATCGGTGCGCAGCGTGGAGATGGCGGTCGCGGAGATGCGCGATCACAAGCGGCTGGTCGCTGGGCTGGTGGAGCAGGCGGAACGAGCGATCAACGAGGACGGTGCGCACGTCGTGATCCTCGGGTGTACCGGCATGTGCTCGGTGATGAAAGCCGTGACCACTGCGCTCGCCCATCATGATGTGCCAGTGATCGATCCAACGACGGCTGCAATCGGCGCCGTCGTGTCGCAGCTCATGCTGGGCGTCCACCACAGTGGACCGGCGTATGCACTGCCTTCTTGGCGCAGGAGAGGTAATGACTAACTGGCGAATCGATGAGGACGCGCTGGAATCGATCGTGATCGGCGCCGGCATTCTTGGGACCGGGGGAGGAGGCAACCCGTACATTGGCAAGCTGTCCGCCCGCAAGCTGCTGCGCGAGGGGCACAGTATCGAAGTGATCTCTCTCGAGAACGTCCGCGACGATTGGCACCTGTGCACGGCGGGTGGAATGGGCGCGCCGATGATCGCTTTCGAGAAAGTGCCACGCGGGACCGAGACGAGCGATGCGGTGCGCCTGCTGGAAGCGCAGGTAGGGCATCGAATCGATGCGATTCTGCCCGCGGAGGTCGGGGGAGTGAATTCCATCGAGCCCATGATCATCGCGGCCCGCCTGGGCATTCCGATGGTGGATGCCGACGGCATGGGCCGTGCGTTTCCGACCTTGCCGATGATTACCTATCTTATTTACGGAGTCTCGCCCTTCCCGTGCACCGTCGCGGATGAGAAGGGCAACGCAGCCGTCTTTCCAACCGGTGTCGACAGCTATTGGTTGGAACGTTTGTCGCGTTCCACTGCTGTGCAGATGGGCGGATTCGTAGGCTGCGCGGTTGCGCACATGTCCGGGATCGATGCCAAGCGTACCGCGATTGGCGGCACGCTTTCATGGGCGCGGCGGCTGGGCGACCGCGTCCGCCGCGCTCGCGGCACGCGCGATGAAGACGTGCTCGACGCAATTCTGGCGGCGAGCGGAGGGCACACACTGTTTCAAGGCAAGATCGTCGACGTCGAGCGTCGCAATGCCGATGGCTTTACACGAGGTCAACTCCTGCTCGAAGGGGCCGACGAGGACGCCGGCTCGAAAATGAAAATCTCATTTCAAAACGAATACCTGGTCGCGTGGCGCGATGGCAAGGTCGTCGCGACGGTCCCGGATCTCATTTGCATGGTCAACCGTGAGGATGGCGAGCCGATCACGGTCGAGCGACTGCGATACGGTTACCGCGTCGCCATCATCGGCGTGCCGTGCTCGGACCTGCTGCGCACTCCCACCGCACTGAAGGTCGTGGGGCCGCCGGCGTTCGGCTACGACTTGCCTTTCGAGCCCATGGAGCGCGTTCAATGAGAATCGGTATCGATGTGGGCGGCACGAACACCGACGCCGTCTTGATGAACGGCTCCGCGCTGCTCGCGAAGCTGAAAACATCGACGACCCCCGACGTGATGTCCGGGATCGTCACGGCGATTCAGTCGCTGCTGAGTTCTTCCGGCGTCGACCGTGCGGCGCTCACGGCGGTGATGATCGGCACTACGCACTTCACCAATGCCGTAATCGAGCGCCGGCGGCTGGCGTCGACGGCCATCCTGCGACTCGGGCTACCTGCCACGCAGGCTGTCGATCCGTTCGACGATTGGCCCGAAGATCTGCGCGCGTCGATCGGCGGGAGATGGCGGCTCGCACATGGCGGGAATGAATTCGATGGCCGCGAGCTGTCCGCGCTGGACCCGACAGAAATTGCGCGTATCGTGCGCGAGTTCGTTGCTAGCGGAGTGCAGTCTCTGGCCGTGGCCGCGGTGTTCTCGCCCGTCGCTCCCGCCATGGAGAAGCGAGCAGCGCAGGTCATCGCACAAGAGGCGCCGCAGCTCGCTATTACTTTGTCTCACGAAATCGGTGGGCTCGGCTTGATCGAGCGCGAGAACGCAACCGCGATCAACGCGGCGTTACGGCCGCTAGCCGCGGCGACCGTGATGTCGTTCCGACGCAGTCTTGCCGAGTTGGGGATCAAGGCTCCTCTATATCTGACTCAGAACGATGGCACGTTGTTGATGGCGGACGCCGCCGAGCGTTACCCCGTGCTCACATTTGCTTCCGGCCCGACCAACAGCATGCGCGGGGCAGCGTTTCTCTCCGAGCTTTCCGACGCACTCGTTCTCGATGTCGGCGGAACGACTTCCGACATCGGAGCCTTGGTCAAGGGGTTTCCACGTACGTCGGCCGTGGCCGCGACGTTCGGGGACGTCCGCACCAACTTTCGTATGCCGGATCTGATCTCATTTGGCCTCGGCGGCGGCAGCATCGTGCGCGGCGAGCAGCCTACGGTCGGCCCCGACAGTGTCGGTTATGCGATTACCGAGCGTGCGTTGGTTTTCGGCGGCGACGTGCTCACCGCGACGGATCTCGCGGTCGCGGGCGGACGTGCTCAAGTGGGAAATGCGGCGCTAGTTGCCGGCGTCGATCGAGCGCTCGCGCAACGGGGGCTTGCGGCCATGCGCGTGATGACCGAGGTCGCTCTGGACCGGATCAAGCTCGCTCGTCACCCCGAGCCGCTCATCGTGGTGGGCGGCGGCAGCATCCTCGTCGACGACGAGCTTGCAGGCGCGTCGCGCATCGTGCGGCCGAAGCACTTCGAGGTCGCCAATGCGGTCGGCGCCGCCATCGCGCAGGTCAGTGGCGAGCTGGACCAGATCGAGCCGTTGTCCGACGGCCGCGAACAGATTCTGGAACGGGCGCGTAGGGCAGCGATCGAGCGCGCTGTCGCGAACGGCGCGCTGGTCGAAAGCGTGCGGATCGTCGAGATCGAGGACGCGCCTGTGCCTTACATGGAAGACCGTATGTTGCGGGTCCGGGTCAAGGCGGTCGGCGACCTGGCCGCGGCATCTGTCGCGAGCTCCAGCACTCGAACCACCTGACCGAATGACATACCACCTGACCCACTGTTGCCTGTTCGGGCGCTGGACTGCGCTCTTATGCTCCAACTGAAGTCGGATGCTAACGCGGGCGCCGCTACTGAACGGCTGTCACCTATTAGAAAACGGGGAGGATTGAGTATGAAATGTCGATACTCGAAAACTGCGGCGACCATGCTGCCGTTGCTAGGTTTACTCGATGCCCAAGCGACGCTGGCGGCGGAAGAGGGCACCAGCGGCACGCTGGCGGAGGTCGTCGTGACGGCGACGAAGCAGGGCGCGACCGCAGCCCAGGAGACACCGCTCGCGCTGAGTGTGCTCTCGAGCGCCGATCTGGATGCCGCGCACATCGAAGGCATGAGCAATCTCGTGCTGAAGTCGCCGGGATTGGTATACGGCGAAAACGAGCAACGAGCGCAGATCTTCATTCGCGGCATCGGCAGCAATCTGGTCGCGCTCGGGACGGACCCGAGCTCGGCGTTATATCTGGACGGCGTCTATCTCGCCCGGCCGTACATGGCCTTTGCGGATTTCCTCAATCTGGATCGCATCGAGGTGCTGCGCGGACCGCAAGGCACTTTGTACGGGCGTAATTCCGCCGGCGGCGCGGTGAACATCATCACCAAGGAGCCGAGCGACCTTCTGAAGGCGTCGATTGCCGCTGAGTACGGCTCGTACGACAAGCGCAAGCTCGCGGGCACGCTCAGTGGACCTTTGCTGGCGGACTCGTTGCTCGGGAGCATTTCTCTGCTCAAGAAAGACAGCGAGGGTTATGTTCGTAACGTCAACTCGCCGGGCAGTCCCTCGCGCTTGAACGATGACGATATGATCGGCGCACGCGGTAGCTTGCACTGGCTCGCGGGCGATCGGGTGAACGTCTATCTGAGCGGCGATTATGCGAATTCGCATGATCACGCCATAGCGGGCAAGGCATTCATAAAGGATGTGTTCGGCAACCCGATCGTGGGGCCTGGTGTGCCTGAGCCGATCCCGGATCCTTACACGGTCAGCCTGACACCGGGCACTGCGATAGACAATGAAACGACGACTTGGGGTATCACCGGCAGAGTCACGGTTGATCTTGCACCCGGGATGCAGTTGTCCTCGATCTCTGCCTATCGCGACAGCGAGTCCAGGTACGCCGGGCTCGACGCGGACTATACTCATGTCGACGCCTTCGATGCCGCTCAACGCGAAACCCATGATCAGTTCTCGCAGGAGCTGCAGCTGACGGCGACGTCGGGGAAACTGAAGTGGCTGGCGGGCCTCTATTACTTCGAAGAGCAGGGCGCTCTGTTCGCGCCCATTGGACTGACCATCATCCAACCGGGCCTCGACTCGGTCAATGACGCGGAAATCAAGACGGACGCATGGGCAGGCTACGTGAACGGCACTTACGCCCTGACGGAGCGGCTTTCCGTCACGGCGGGCGCGCGATACAGCCATGAAAAGAAACAGTCCGATGCGAAGGGGTACATCCTGTTCGACGGGGTGAACCCCGGGTTCGGCGGCTATACCAGCGTTGGCAGCGCCACGTTCGACGCATGGACGCCGAAGTTCGGCATCGACTATCGGTGGACCGACGATGTGATGCTCTACGCCTCGGCCACCCGAGGCTTCAAGAGCGGTGGTTTCAATATCGGCGCCGATCAACCCCCGTTCGACCCGGAATTTATCTGGGCGTACGAAGTCGGGCTCAAGTCCGATTGGCTCGATCATCGCTTGCGGGCCAACGTCAGCGCCTTCTTCTATGACTACACCGACCTGCAAGTGCAGCAGAACCAGGAAGCCGGCGCCGGCGCGGTCTCCATCGTGCTACGCAATGCAGCCAACGCGACGGTGAAGGGCTTCGAGCTGGAGCTCGAGGCGCTGCCGATGGATTCACTGCACCTGTCGGCGAACGTCGCGTACCTGGATGCTACCTACGATGACTTCGTCACCGCCCGAACCAATGCGCCCGGGGTGGATGTCGATGTGAGCGGCAATACGATGACCATGGCGCCGGAATGGGCGTTCGGTTTGTCGGCCAGCTATGACGTGAACGTTGCCGACCGCGGTACGCTCGCGTTCTCCGCCGGCTACAAATGGCAGGACGACGTCTTCTTCACGCCATTCAACGATGCCGGCAATCGCCAGCGCGCCTATGGCTTGTTGAATGCGCAAATCGGCTTCACCACGAGCGACGATCGTTGGCAGTTCGCGGTGTTCGGCACCAATCTGACGGATGAGGTCTATTACACCAGCACCCAGGATTTCTCGCCGTTCGGTGTGGTGGGCTTCATCACCGAGCGCCGGCTGTACGGCGGCAAGGTCGTGTTCAACTACTGAGTCGAGCGTAGAGCGAGGCTGGCGGTGTCCGCGACAGGGCGCTGCCCCGGCCATGTGAGTTGCTTGCATCTGTTTGGAGCGGAGTCGATGTCAAACAAAGCGAAAGTGGTCGAAGGCAAGGTCGCGGTGCCGGGTGGCGAAGTCTGGTATCGCAGAATGGGCAGCGGCGGGGTGCCGCTGATCCTCATTCACGGCGGCCCCGGTTATCCGTGCGACATACTCTTTCCAGCCTTCGAGGCCCTCGCCAGCGAACGCGAGGTCATCTGGTACGACCAACTCGGCGTCGGCAAATCCGATCCGGTGGAAGATCCATCGCTGCTGGTTGTCGATCGCTATCTCGATGAACTGGCTGCGGTGATCAAAGGCCTCGGCTTGCAGCGGCCGCACGTCTACGGACATTCGTGGGGCGGCATGCTCAACCTGCAATATGCCGCCGAGCGTGCGCCGGACTGGACCAGTCTGATCGCCGCAAGTCCGCTGGCCAGTGCGCAGCGGTTCAGTCAGGAGTGTCGACTGCTGATGTCACAGCTGCCTGGCGACGTGCTCGGACGCGTCTATGGACGCGAGCTTGCGGGGAAGATCGATGACCCGGACTACATGGCGGCACAGATGGAGTTCATGAGAGTGCACATCCTGCGCAATCCCAACCCACCCGTAGAGATCGATCTCGCCAAGGCGAGCTACATCACGTTCAGGACCTTGCTGGGGCACGGGGACTACAACATTACCGGTAACCTCAAGGACTGGGACATCTTCGATGAGCTGCACAAGATCCGCGTACCGACGCTGATCATTGGCGGCGAATTCGACTACACCGCTCCATCGCATCTGTTCGACATCGCGGCGCGCATTCCGGGTGCCGAGCATGTAACGCAGCGCGGCTGTGCTCACATGGCCTATCTGGAAGCGGAGCCAATTCGGAACGAACACATTGCCATCATCCGAGACTTCATGTCGCGAGCCGAGGCGCGACTGAGCACCAAGCGTGCATGAGGCAAGGGTTCCAGAGCATATGACAGCGATCAAGACGGTTTTCATCACCGGTGCGGCGCAGGGGCTCGGCGCCGCGCTGGCATCGGCTTTTTTCGCCGAAGGCGCAAACGTTGCGCTGACCGATGTATCGGGTCAGGTCGCTGAGACGGCCCGGCAATTGGATCCCAGCGGCGCCCGCACCTGGGCGCACACGCTCGATGTCCGCGACCGCACGGCTTTTCAACGCGCCTTCGATGCTTGCGTGGCTCGCTTCGGTCGCGTGGACGTGTTGATCAACAATGCCGCGAGAACGGTGCATTGTTCGGTCTGGGACATCGAGCCGGAGGAGTGGGACGACGTTCTGGCTGTGAACTTGCGAGGCGTGTTCTTTGGCTGCCAGATCGCCGGCCGGCACATGATGCGGCACCGGGCCGGGCGGATCATCAATGTCTCCTCCAATTCGGGGCAGTCGGGCAGTACGTTTTCGGGGACCCACTATTCGGCGTCGAAAGCCGGCATCTTTGCAGTCACTCGAAATTTCGCCGCAACGCTCGCCGAACACGGCGTGACCGTGAATGCCATTGCTCCTGGCGGCACCAGAACTCCGCAGATGGATGCCTTGCCCGAGTCGATGGTCGAGGAGTTCGCCAAACGCATTCCGGTGGGGCGCATCGCCTCGGCGAAGGAAGTCGCCGCCGCAGCGGTGTTCCTGGCCTCCGATGCCGCCAGCTACGTCACCGGGACGACGCTGGATGTCAACGGCGGCCTGTACATGCGCTGAGCGTTCAATTTCGGAGCACTGATGAGTATCGACATCCAACGCCTGCGCGAGCGTTTCCCAACGCTGAAACACCAGGCCTACCTCGCTAGCGGCTCGTACGGCTTGCTGTCCACGGACGTGAAGGAAGCGTTCGAGGAGTATTTGGCCTGCCGTCTGGAGAAGGGCGCCGATTGGGGCGGCTGGGTGGGTCGCAGCGAGCTCGTACGGGAGCGGATCGCGGAGTTGTTGAACGCAACCTCGGATGAGATGGCTGTGACCACCTCGGCATCCGCCGGCATCAATGCAATCGCCAGTGCGCTCGACTTCACCGGCTCACGCAACAAGGTCGTGGTGAGTAATTTCGAGTTCCCTACCAGTGGCCATATCTGGCATGCGCAGGAACGCATCGGCGCGCGCGTCGAGCACGTGCCCGAGAGCGTCGACGGCTACATTCCACTGGAACATTTCGAGCGGGCAATCGATGAGCGCACCAGACTCGTCGCGATCTCGCACGTCTGTTATCGCAATGGGGCGAAGCTGGACGTTGCGGAGATAGTGCGCATGGCGCGACGCAAGGGTGCGCTGGTGATGCTCGATTGTTTCCAATCCGTCGGCGCCGTTCAGATCGATGTGAAGGCGCTGGATGTCGATTTCGCCGTCGGCGGCATGCTCAAATACCTGCTCGGCACGGCGGGTATCGGATTTCTCTATGTACGCAAGGAGCTGGTGCAGGAACTGACGCCTACGGCGTCCGGCTGGTTCGCGCAAGCCGATGTGAACGCGATGCACATCTTCGCTAACAATCCCTCGCCAACAGCGCGACGCTTCCAGGCGGGCACGCCTCCTGTACCGACTTGCTACGCTGCCGCCGCGGGGCTCGGCATCATTCTCGAATTGGGCGTGAACCGGATCGAGCGCCATGTGCGCGAGCTGACCGGCCGCTGCATGGAGCGGCTGCTGGAAGCAGGCTATGCGCTTGCGACGCCGAGTGAGGATACGCGCCGTGGCCCGATGGTGGCCATTCGCTCCACCAATGATGCCGAGCTCACCGCCAGGCTCGCCGAGCGCAACGTGGTTACTTCATGTCGCGACGGCAATATTCGCGCGATGTTTCATATCTATAACGACGAGAGCGATGCGCAAGCCTTGATCGATGCGTTGGCGGCAAATCGCACGCTGGTGCGGTCGAGGCATTAGTCGTATCGCCTGCCGGGTTGCGGTGTTCTGGAGATGAGCGCATGTCGAAGCGGATGAAGATAGTCGAAGGCAAGCTTGCGGTACCGGGCGGTGAAGTCTGGTATCGCAGGATGGGCAGCGGCGGGGTGCCCCTGCTGCTGCTTCATGGCGGACCGGGATTTCCTTGCGATGTCCTCTTCGAGCCCTTCGAGCCACTCGCCGCCGAGCGCGAGGTGATCTGGTACGACCAACTCGGGGTCGGACGGTCCGATCCGATCAACGACCCGTCGCTGCTCGTAGCAGATCGTTTCCTCGACGAGTTGGCCGCGGTGATCGCGGGCCTCGGTTTGCAACGGCCTCACATTTACGGTCACTCCTGGGGAGCGCAGGTCGGTCTGCAGTATGCCGCTGAGCGCGCGCCCGACTGGACCAGCCTTACCAGTGCCAGCCCGTTGGCAAGCATGCCTCGTGCCGGTGAGGAGATACGCACCTTGATGGCGAAGCTGCCAGGCAACCTGCTTCAGCGCATCTACGGGCGCGAGTTGACCGGACAAACCGACGATCCGGATTACATGGCTGCGTTCAGCGAGTTCTGGAAGGTGCATGTGCTGCGCAATCCCGATCCTCCCGCAAGCTGGGCGCACTGTCTGAATCACATCAGCTGGATAACGGTGAAGACGATGTTCGGTTACGGCGAGCACCACGTCGTCGGCACGCTCAAGGACTGGGATATTTTCGAGATGCTGAACCGCATCGAGACGCCGACGCTGATTCTGGGCGGTGAGTTCGATCAGTGCACGCCTTCGCACCTTGCCGACATCGCTCGCCGCATCCCGGATGCGGAGCACGTTACGCAGCCCGGTGCAACTCATATGCCTTATATCGAAGAGGCGCCGATCCGCGAGCGACACGTCTCGATCGTCCAGGATTACATCGCGAGAATCGAAGCGCGCGGTCGTCGCTGATCCGCAGTCATCATCTGAGCCAGGAGACGTTCACATGCCGTTGACGATGGAAGACAAGTTCTCGATCACAGAGTTGATCTACAAGTTCAATCATCTCATGGACGCCAGGGACGCCGATGCGTGCATGGCGTGTCTGACCCCGGATTTCACGCTGGAGATCCCGGAGGGGAGTTTCGGCCGTGATCATTATCGGCAGATGATCGAGATCGCCGAGGTCAAGATTCCGGTGCAGCACTGGACCGGAAATATCTGGATCGAAGGCGATGCGGACCGTGCCACGGCAAAGACCTATACGCTGTGCCCCGAAGGGCCTCGTGCCGATGGCAGCTTCGGCGTGCTGCTGATGGGTTCGGTCGACTACTCCGCGATCCGGGTCGGCGGGAAATGGCTGTTCAGTCGATACACGATCAAGCGTGACAAGAAGCTGGAAATGCCGAAGTTGTCGCCCGGCTGAACCCGTGGCTCTGGTATGACCGAAGCGCCTCGCTATCCCATCGGCACGCCCGGAATCCCCTGGGGAGACACCGAACGTGCGCATTGGCTGTCGTGCCAGACCAGACGCCGCAGCTATGCAACGGACGTTGTCGCTGCCGTCGAACGCTTATCGGATCGTTGCGACGTATCGGAATACGGGACACTCGATTATTCGCCGGATCGGTATCGTCTGTTCGCGCTGCGCAATCGAAATTGGAGAGATGGAAGGCCGCTCGTGCTGGTCACGGGCGGTGTGCATGGATATGAAACAAGCGGTGTGCTCGGCGCGCTGCAGTTTCTCGAGCAGCGCGCGGCCGACTTTGACGATCGGATCAATCTGTTGGTAGCGCCTTGTGTGAGCCCATGGGCCTACGAACGAATCCATCGTTGGAACGCACATGCGATCGACCCGAATCGTTCGTTTCGCGACGACGGCCTGGCGGAGGAATCAGCCGCGCTGATGCGTCTGGTCGCGCCGTTGCGCGGGCGCTTCCTGATGCACATCGATCTGCACGAGACCACCGACACGGACGAAACCGAATTCGGCCCGGCGCGGGCGGCACGTGACGGCAAGCCCTTCGAGTCGGTGGCCATTCCGGATGGTTTCTATGTCGTTGCCGACAGCGAGAACCCACAAGTAGAGTTTCAGCGCGCCATCGTCGACGCGGTCAGCAGGGTCACCCACATTGCGCCGGCGGACGCGAACGATCGGATGTGCGGCTTGCAGGTCGTTGCACCCGGCGTTATTCAGTTGCCGGCTCGCCAACTCGGCTTGTGCGCCGGCATCACCGACGCACGCTACACCTCGACCACCGAGGTTTATCCCGACAGTCCGCGCGCCACACCCGAGCGATGCAACGCTGCACAGGTCGCAGCTGTCTGCGCAGCGATCCACTTCGCTCTCGCGGACGGATGACAGTATGGTTGCGGATGCTGACTCGAATGTTGCTGTCCAGCGGCTGGATTTCACCTTTCTGCAGATGGCCGCTGTGGTATGCATCGTTACCGCGGCGTTCTCTTCGCAGATGGCGATGCCGTTGTGGATCGGCGCGATCATCGACACCTATGGGCTGTCTCGCAGCGTAGCGGGCGCCATCGGCGGAGCGGAAATGGCGGTCGTCGCCATCGTTTCGGTGGCGATGGCCGTTCGAATCCATCGTTACAGCGCCCGGCCTGCGGTGATGATCGGTCTTGCCTGTCTCATAAGCGGCAATCTCGGCGCCGCGTTCGTGCAGGATGCACCTGCACTCGCAGTCGCGCGCATTCTCGCGGGATGCGGCAAGGGCATCATAGTCACTATTTCATACAGCCTGGCGGCGCGTGCGTCTCATCCCATGCGCGCGTTTGCTGCCATCACTGCAGCCTATGCCATCTTCGCGACGGCATTGTTCCTCGTCATGCCGTCGGTCATCGAAGCCGCTCATGCGCCTGGATGTTTCACATTGCTAGCGGCCTTGTCGCTCGTCAGCGCGATTTTCATGCCCTGGTTTCCCGCCAGCCGCATGCAGAATACCGGCATCCACCGCGTCAATCTGAACGGTGTGCAGAGATACGGCCTGACTGCCATGGCCGCACTCATCATCACGGGTATTGGCCACACCGCGATCTGGACCTTCGTCGAGCGGATCGGTTTGCGTCTGGCGCTGACGCCCGCGGAGGTGGGGCAGGTCCTGTCCATCGCGGCGTTCACCTCTATCGGCGGGCCTTGGCTCGCGCGACTCACCGATACGCGCTTCGGTTACACCCCGCCACTGGTCACGGCCGTGTCGGCAATGATCGTGATCGGATTGCTGCTGGTCCATTCCGCTGCACAGTCGACGTATGTGCTCCTCGTGCCGGCCTTCATGCTGCTGGTCGGGTTCGTGTCGCCGTATTTTCTGACCATCCTGTCCATTGCGGATCCGGCAGGCCGGCTCGCCGCGGCCGCCACCGCCGCTATGACGATGGGCGGCTCGCTCGGCGCGATCGTCGGCGGTTGGGCTGCCGATCGTCTCGACTATCGCGGCCTGGGGTGGGTTGCCGCCAGTCATTTCTTCGTGGCGATCGTACTGCTGTTGATCACCAGCCGTCTCGAAAGTCGCTCCATCGCAGTCACTCAAGCGCTTGCCGAGAATCGATCATGACCGAAAGAACGGTGTTCATCACAGGAGCAGGGCAGGGTATCGGTGCGGCCATCGCCGCGGCATTCTTTGCCCAGGGCGCGAACGTCGTGCTGACCGATGTATCCGATCAGGTTCTCGACACCGGGCGCAAGTTGGATCCGATCGCTGCTCGCACGATCGCCAGCACGCTCGATGTGCGCGACAAGAGCGCCTTCCAGCGCAGCTTCGATGACGCGGCGAGGAGATTCGGTCGAGTCGACGTATTGATCAACAACGCTGCGCGCACCCCGACGAAGTCGTCCTGGGACATCGAGCCCGAAGAGTGGGACGACGTGCTGGCAATCAATCTGCGCGGTGCCTTTTTCGGTAGCCAGATCGCCGGGTCTCACATGCGTGACAACGGGTTCGGCCGGATCATCAATCTTTCCTCGATTGCCGGTCAACAAGGCAGCATTCCCGCAGCTGCGCACTACGCGGTTTCCAAGGCTGGAATGATTGCGCTGACTCGCAACTTTGCCAATTTGCTCGCCGGTCACGGCGTAACCGTCAATGCGCTTGCGCCGGCCGCGGTGCGGACACCTGTGATGGACACCATGCCGGCGTCGCTGGTCCAGAACATGGCCCAAGTGATACCGGTAGGGCGCATAGGCAAGGCGGAGGAGGTCGCCGCGGCCGCCGTATTCCTGGCATCCGATGCCGCTGGTTACATCACCGGAGCGACGATCGATATCAACGGCGGAATCCTCATGCGATAGCCTGCTCGCTAATCGATGATGGCGCGCTGCTTGGCCACTTGGATGGCCAGTTGCCGCTTGTCGACCTGCAGTTTGGCGAAGATGCCGCGGAGGTGGAACTTGACGGTACCTTCGCTGATGCTGAGCATGCGAGCGATGGTCTTGTTCGAATGGCCTCGGGCCAGCAATACCAGCACTTCGAATTCGCGTTCGCTAATGCTCACCTGCTCGGAGCTCGCGTTGCCGACAGCGGCGCCGGACAGCATCAGCTCGCGTAGTTCCCGTGCGAACGTCCAAGCCTGAGACTCGCCCGGGTGAGCGGACTCCTCGCGTTGCATGGACCGCAGCAGGGCGCTCAACGGGTGCTTGCGATCGAGGAACGGTCGCCGCATCTTTTGGGGAGCGGCGATGGCGAGCGCATCCCTGAGATCGTCGAATGCCCGGTCCAGGTGACCGGCAAGTTGATAGGCAATCGCTCGCGAGATCAGCGCGTGGACGCGAAAATAGAAGTTGCCGAGCGTCGTGCAGCAGGCATCGAGATCGTTGAGGATTTCGATGGCACGCCAGGGCTTCGCCTGGGCCAGAGCGTGTTCGGCGAGCGCGATGCCCAGTACGTGATGCGAGCGCCAGAGGCTGCTGTCCGCCTTCCACCCGCCGCACGTCCACGAGGAGCGCAGCGTCTCGGCGAGCTTGTCGGCTGCCTTGAAATCCCGGAACGCAACCAGCGTCTGCAGGCGCAAGCCGTCGATGATGGTCCGCAGTCGGGACATGTCCCGTGCAACTGCAATTTCCTGACCTTGCGCAAGAAACAGAAGCGCCGCGTCGAAATCTTGCCGTGCGCACGCGTGCGCAATGCCGGTCTCGCAGGCGGCCGCATAGACGTCCAGCCATCCCAGTGCTTCCAGGTGCGGCAGCCCCTTCTGCAGTAGTGTCCAGGCGGCGTCGAACTCGTTCCTCAGGTAGAGCACTTCTGCGAGCAGCACGTTGGCTATCGCCTCGAGGTAGCGCTCGGCAGGGCAATGCTCCAGGGCGACGCGCAGGCCTTCCCGATATGCGCTCTCGGCATCGATCAATCGGCCTTGGAACACAGCGGCCATGCCGAGACTGAAATGCAGATAAACGCTACCGAGCGGCAGCTTTCGGAGCGGCAGATAGCGAATCGCGCGCTCCGCCGCCTGGCGGGCGTCGTTGAATTCGCCGCGCCTGATAGCATTGCCACAGTACAGTCCGTAGATGACCTCGAGCGCATGATGATCGGTGTCGGGCGTAGTATCGAGCAGGCGTCTGAATAGTTTGGTGTGGGAAGCGGACGCAATCCCATCGCGCACGGACGCCACGATGAGCCCTACCAGGGTGCCATCGCGTTCCAGTTGTGTCGCGGACGCTCCGGCATGGGTGCGGAAGTTGTTTGTTGCCTCACGCACGCGATCATAGAGCTGCTGTGCGAACTGCACGTGGCCGTCCAGCGACATCTTGTAGGCGCGATACAGTTGCAGACGCGGGAAGCGAGAGACATCGTCGTCGAGGCGCTCGAGCAGGTTCTCGACGAAATCCGAATAGTGGGTTGCGATCAGCTCCCAGCTGATTCCTTCATCGACCAGGGCGGCGGCCTGCTCGAATGCGCCGGCGTGTCGCGCATGATTGACGGCTTCGAGCAGATCGCCGTTGCCCTTGTGCCAGGCACTGGCGCGCAGGTGTAGCTCGCGCTCGTCGATTTCGGGGTGGCGCTTCAGACGAGCGTGCAGGAACTCCCTGAAGGTGTGATGAAAGCGATACCAGCAAGATCGATCATCCAGCGGCAGCACGAGAGAGCAGGTGCGGCCGAGCTCATCGAGCGCCTGCCAGCTGTCCGCCCGGCGACACACCTCGTTGGCAAGATCTCCGTTGACGCGCTCGAGGATGCACGTCTGCAGCAGGAAGCGCTGCAACCGATCAGGCAGGTCGATCATGACCTGCTCGGTCGTGTACTCGGCGAGTTCAACCACACTTCCGCTGAACCGTTCGACCTGTTTCGGACCTGACTCCTTGCCGCTCAGCCAGCGGCGCGCGAGTTGTAATGCGACCGGCCAGCCCTCGGTGCGTTCAACGAGCGTTGCCACGTCGCGATCGCACAACTCCGCCGGGAAGATCAGACGGGCTTCGGCGGGCGACAGCCGCAGATCGCGCGATTCCAGAGTCACCACCTGCTCATGTGCCCTGAGCGCCGCCAGTTGAACGGCCGGCCGTTCCCGGCAACTGATGAGCACGTGCATGTTGTTCGGCATCTGCGCGATGACACGCTCCAGCAGCCGATCGATGTCTGCCGAACGGGTGCGGCGATGATCGTCGACGATCAGCACGACCTGGCCACGCTCGGCAGCGATCCGGTCCAGCAGCGTGACAGACATCGATGCGCTGGAGGTTGCTGGCCGACCCGACACGATGGATACCGGGGCTGGGTCGACATCGACGCCTGCTTCAGCCAGCGCGGCGCTGAATTGCGCGAGCAATTGCTCGGCGTTGCCATCGGAGTCGTCCAATGTCAGCCATGCGCATTTCACTGCACGTTCGCGCAAGCGCCGTTGCCATTGCGCCGCCAGCGTAGTTTTGCCGTAGCCCGCGCAAGCGGTAACCAGCGTGACCTTGCGGGCGAGACTGTCCTCTAGACGAGTCAACAAATCCGTGCGCGGAATTTCCCACAGGTGGGCCCGTGGCGGTGTGGTTTTGCCCAGATTCCATCGGCGCAAATCTTCCCGCTTGCGTCCGGATCCCGCGGGAGTCATGGGAATTGGCTCAGGCCTGGTCACTGTGAAAACGCCCCTACTGCCGGCCTGCGCGGTCAGCGCGTGGCCTTATGGTGGGCCAGGATGGGCTCGTTGAGCAAGCGGCCGGCGGCTCGTCACCCCGGAGTGTGCGTGAATACCTGTCCAATCGGCCGGCGACCTGTCCGATTCTTTCGCCCGTCGAGCTTCGCTCGCGTGAACAATCGTCCAGGCAGCGCGGTGAGCACGCATGCCGCGCCGGGCAGCTACGTGAGTTCGAAATGGTCAACAGCGGCGACTCTCATGGATCGGCTCATGAAACTCACCGATGAGGCCCGCGATGCCTCGAAATAGCTTGGTGGCTTCGCGTTCTGCGAGCGGCGCTTCGGCAATCAACCGGATCAATCGAAGTATGAGTGAGTACACCGCGCACGTGGACCTGTTCGCCCGCGCTCGTTTGCCAGCGGCGGAGCTGTGCCCGGAGTTCCTGTTCGAGCTGCCCGAGCTGCGCTATCCGGAAGTTCTCAACTGCGGCGTTGCTTTGCTCGACGACGCGGTGGTCGAAGGACATGGTCCGCGCGTCGCGTTGTACTCGGATTCCGGCAATTGGACCTACGCCGAGTTGCTCGAACGGACCAACCGGATCGCCAATGTACTGGTAGCGGATCTCGGCGTCGTGCCGGGCAATCGTGTGCTGCTGCGAGCGCCCAACAATCCAATGCTCGTCGCGTGCTGGCTGGCGGTGATGAAGGCCGGAGCTATCGCGGTGACGGCCATGCCGATGTTGCGGGCGAAGGAGCTTGCCATCATGGCTGCGCGTGCGCAGGTCGATCATGCACTCTGCGACGCCCGGCTCGCCGAGGAGTTGCGCTTGGCGGCCGTGGCGGGCGACAGACTCAGCCGCATCGTGACATTCGGCGACGGCGAGCTGGAAGCTTTGATGTCACGCCATCCGGCGGCTTTCGACAATGTACCTACTGCGCGCGATGACGTTTGCCTGCTCGCATTTACTTCGGGAACCACGGGGATTCCCAAAGCAACGATGCATTTCCATCGCGATGTAATGTCGATGCGTGACATCGTGGGGCGGCGGCTGCTCGAGCTTGGCGAGCATGATGTTTGTGTCGGTAGTCCACCGCTCGGTTTTACTTTTGGACTCGGCGCTTTGCTCGTGTTTCCGCTCGGCTGCCGCGCAGCGGTGGCCTTGGTCGAACAGCCGACGCCGGAGAATTTGCTGTCGACTGTGCAGAGATATGGTGTGACGACCTTGTTCACCGCTGCGACGGCTTACCGCAATTTGGTGGCAGCGGTACCGAACTACGATCTATCGAGCTTGCGCCGCTGTATTTCCGCAGGCGAGGCACTACCCAAAACTACTTCCGACGCATGGGCTGACGCCACGGGCATCCGGATCATCGATGGCATCGGTGCGACGGAGATGATCCACATCTTCATCTCGGCCTCCGGCGAGCAGATCCGGCCGGGCGCCACCGGCAAACCGCTACCCGGCTATCATGCGTGCGTGCTGGACGATCAGAATCGGCCGCTGCCGAGAGGACACGCCGGCCGCCTGGCGGTGAAGGGGCCGACCGGCTGCCGGTACCTCGATGACGATCGTCAGCGCAGCTACGTGCGCAACGGCTGGAATGTCACGGGCGACATCTACTACGTCGACGAGGATGGTTACTTCTGGTTTCAGGCACGCGCCGACGACATGATCGTTTCGGCCGGTTACAACATCGCTGGGCCAGAAGTCGAAGCGGCACTGCTCGCGCACCCTGCCGTCAAGGAGTGTGCTTGCATCGGCGCACCCGATGTGGAGCGCGGCCAGATCGTCAAGGCTTTTGTCGTGCTCAACGACGGCCATGCACCTGAAGTCTCGCTCATCAAGCAGCTGCAGGACTTTGTGAAACAGGCCATCGCGCCGTACAAATATCCGCGCGCGATCGAATTCCTACAGACATTGCCCAAGACTTCGACGGGCAAGATACAGCGTCACGCGTTGCGTGAACGCGAGCAGGTGGTGAAGCGCTCGACTTAGGGTCGTTCAAGATCGCTCGAATTGGGAGCACAGAATGTTGACTCAAATCCTCAGGTGTTTTTTGTCGTTCGCACTCGCCGGGGTCCTTGTCGTGGTGTTCGCCCTCAGCGCTGAGAGCGGTCGCGAAATGTCCAGTACCGAGGGCTCAGGGTTCACGACGCAGCGTGCGGTGGATGCGTCGGAGATATATCAGGCTTGGGCTAGATCCTGTTCCAGATGTCAACAAGGGGTCTGGAGCGCGGCGATGTCTCGCTGACTCGTACTCGGGATCTGCTGGACAGGCGGTGCTCAGATGAGCGATTTCATCACACACACCAATTGGCCAAGCGATGATCCGCGATTTCAGAAAGCGAATGTACTGTCGCGAGACCAAGACCGTACCGCATGCCGCCACTATCGCACCCGTTCGTTGAGTGACCGATCGGAATCGCACGGCGAGAACGTCTGGCCCAGGGCGGCCACCCAAACTCCCCCACGGGGGGGCCTCTATGTCGTTGTCAACACCGGAGAGCCGGTTGGGGGACAGTAAAAGGCACCATCACGCAGCATGGCGAACAGGACGTCGCAGCGGCGGCGCGCCAGGGCGATGAGGGCTTGGTTGTGTCGCTTTCCCTGTTGGATCTTGCGATCGTAGTAGGCGCGCGAGACCGGGTCGTGTAGCGCGGCGAAGGCAGACAGGAACAAGGTCCGTTTGAGGACTTTGTTGCCTCGTCGTGAAGGACATTCGCCACGGATGGATGAACCTGAGCGGCGAGTCACGGGCGCAAGGCCAGCGTAAGCGGCCAGATGGGCCGCGGAGGCAAAAGCGCGGCAGGTGACTTCGGTGAGGAGTCGAGCTGCGGTCCTGACGCCGACTCCGGGCATGCTCATCAGGACCGCGAAGAGAGGGTGCGCTTGAACCAAGCGCTCGACTTCTTCAGCCACGCCGTCACGCTGGCGCCGTAGAGTGAGCAGTTGCCGCGCCAGCGACGGCAGAACGACGGCCACCGCCTTCGTTCCCTGCACGACCACCGTCTGTTCGCTGAGCGCTTGGACGATCTCGGCCGCCAAGCTGTTGCCCATGCGTGGCGCCAGTTTGAGCAGACGCTTGGCCAGTTGCCTCTCAGTGAGGGCCGCGAGGCGCTCGGGGGATGGATAGCGCTCGAGTAGGTCCAGCACGGCTGGATGATCTATTCGTGGTCCGAGGACGCGCTCCAAGGCGGGGTGGATCTGCGTCAGCAATCCGCGCAAGCGATTGCTGGTCTGGGTCATCTGCGCGACTAAATCATCATCGAAGCCGCAAAGCATCGTGAGCTCAGCCACTTGCTCGTCCGCAAGCTTGAGCGAGCGTAGGGTGTGAGGCATGCACCGAGCGGCGTCGGCGATGATGGCCGCGTCGCGCGCATCGGTTTTCGCCTCTCCAGCATGCAGATCAGCGATGCGTCGCATCGCCAATCCCGGCAGATAGGCCACGGCGATGCCCTCATCGCGCGCCACTGCGATAGGCAGGGCGCCGATGGTGGCAGGTTGATCAACAACCAACAGCGCTGGGCCGTGTTTCCTGAGTCCTGCAATCAGGGCTCTGAGACGAGCTTCGTCATTGGGCAACGTGCTGTCGAACACACGTTTGCCGGTGCGAGTCAGTGCAACGGCATGATGCGCACCCTTGCCCACGTCGACCCCAATGAACACCTGGATCGAGTCGTGATCTTGGACATCCGTCATTTGTTCTCCTTCTTCTTTTGAACAGAATGATCAGCCGCCAACGACAGCTAGTCTCGGCATCCACGTTACGAACGATCTCTGAGGAATCCTCGGACCGAGCCTCTATCAGCGATCACTAGCTGCCGACCCGGCCCGGTGACAACACCCCCCGGATCATGGACGACTGGGGCAGGGAGTCATGCCGGGCCTGGTTGGCATCCCAGGATACCTGGGACGGGAAGAAGGTAACGTGGATCAAGTTTCGTTCGGCAGTAACACAGCGCGTGCAATTACGCGCGGTTGCCGATGCCCGGCTACTCCAGGTTGTTGTGCAGCCGGGCCAACAGATCCAGTAGCTGCGAGAAGTCGTTCGCGGAAAAGCCTCGAATCAGGCGCTGATAGATCGGCGCGGTCACCTTACGCGCTGCGGACAGCTTCGCTCGACCCGAGGTTGACAAAGCAAGCTCAGTGATGCGGCCGTCGGTGGCGCTCGGCGCGGATTTGATCAAGCCCGCTTTGTTCATCCGCTCCACAATCCGCATCATGGTCGAGAGGTTGATCACCGCGAGCCTGGCGATCTGTCCTATAGGCAGGGGGGCGCGTTCGCCGAGGATCATCAGCACACGCCAGGTCGGAATGTCGATCTCTATGCGCCGTAGCTGCGTCTCGATCACCACGTTGTAGCGGCTGACCACCCGGTTCAGCTGATAGAAGGGGTAGCGCTCCACATGAAACGACTCCGATCCAGGGTCGCCCAGGGGTCGTAGGTCTTTTGCCATCGCCGCTCCGCTCTCCCAAGTTGCTTGCATTTGCAAGTTTATGGATGCATATTTCCTCGGGGTGGATCATACGCGGGGATGGGCTATGTCGAGTACGCAGCGATTGATGAATTTCGCGGCCGATGTGTCCAGTGGCACGATCAAGGTCGTGGACCTGACGCAGACTCTGTCCGAAGACACCCCGGTGCTGGTTCTGCCGCCGCAATTCGGGCAATGCGCGGCCTTTTCACGCGAGGTGATCTCGCGTTATGACGAGCGGGGCGTCGCCTGGTACTGGAGCAACTTCACCGTAAGCGAGCACACCGGCACGCATTTCGATGCACCCGTGCATTGGGTGAGCGGCGCGAGCCTGCCGGACAACTCGGTGGACAAGATTCCGGTTCGTGACTTCGTTGCGCCCGCGGTGGTGCTGGACTTCTCCAAGGAATGCGCCGCCGATCCGGATTTCCTGCTGGGCGTCGAGCACATTCGGGCCTGGGAATCCAAGCACGGTGAGATCCCGCTACGCCATTGGGTATTGTTCCGCAGCGACTGGTCGAAGCGCGACACCGATGCATACGTGAATCGACGCGAAGATGGTGCGCATACCCCCGGACCCTCGGTGGAAGCGGTTCGCTACCTGATAGAGCAACGTGATGCGATCGGGTTCGGCGTGGAGACAATCGGGACTGATGCCGGCCAGGCACATCTGCTGAATCCCGCCTATCCCGCACATACCCTGTTCCATGGGGCGGGGCGCTATGGCTTGCAGTGCCTGCAGAATCTCGATCGGCTACCGGCCGTCGGTGTCGTCATCGTGGCCGCGCCGTTGAAGATCCGCGATGGCTCAGGTAGCCCGCTGCGAGTGCTGGCGCTGGTCGCCGGTGACTGACCATGGCCGAGCGTTCATTCAAGGCCGAGGTCAAGAAGCTCGAGGCGGGCGCGGGCGAAATGTTCAGCAGCGAAGGAATTCTGGCGGTCACCAAAGCGCTGCTGCAATCGGGGGTGGCTTATGTGGGTGGCTATCAAGGTTTCGCCGATCAGTCACCTGATGGACGTGTTCGCCGACTCGAACGATCTGCTCACCAGTCTGGGCGTGCACTTCGAAGCCAGCGCGAACGAGGCGACGGCCGCGGCGATGATGGCTGCCTCGGTGAACTATCCATTACGAGGCGCCGTGGCCTGGAAATCGGTGGTCGGCACCAACGTCGCTTCCGACGCGCTTTCCAATCTCGCCTCGGGCGGAGTCAGGGGCGGCGCGCTGATCATCGTCGGCGAGGATTATGGCGAGGGATCCTCGATCATGCAGGAGCGCACGCATGCGTTCGCCATGAAGTCGCAGATGTGGCTGCTCGATCCGCGCCCCAGTTTGCCCAGCATTGTCGATGCCGTCGAGAAGGGATTTCAGCTGTCGGAAGCGTCGAGCACGCCGGTGATGCTGGAATTGCGCGTTCGCTCCTGTCACATGACCGGCAGCTTCATTGCCAAGGACAACGTGAGTCCGACGATGCAAGTGGGCGACGCCGCGGCCGCGGCGGTGCGCGACACCAATCGCATCGTCTTGCCGCCGGCGAACTTCCTGCACGAAGTGGAGAAGGTCGAGAAGCGCTGGCCCGCGGGCATCGCGTTCGTTCGCGACAACAAGCTCAACGAGTGGTTTGGCGCCGACAGCGAAGACATCGGCATCATTGTGCAGGGCGGCCTGTACAACAACCTCAATCGCGCCATGGAACTGCTCGGCTTGTCGGACGCGTACGGCGACGCGCAGCTGCCCATCTATTGTTTGAATGTCACTTACCCGCTGGTGCCGGAAGAGGTCAGCGACTTCTGCCGGGGTAAGCGCGCGGTACTGATCGTGGAGGAAGGTCAGCCGGAATTCATCGAGCACGAGCTTAATACGTTGATCCGGCGGGCGGACCTGCAAACCCGCATTGTGGGCAAGGAGACGCTGCCACGAAGCGGCGAGTACACCGCGCAAGTGATCATCGACGGGCTGAGAAAATTTCTCGGTCAGTGGGCCGCGCATATCGAGCTGCCGTCGCCGCGGACTTCGCAACTGCCCGCGACTATCGCCAGCCAGATTCCCGGTCGTCCGGCGGGCTTCTGTACTGGTTGCCCCGAACGCCCGATTTTCACTTCGATGAAACTGCTGGAGCGTGAGATCGGCCCGACGCACGTGTCCGCGGACATCGGCTGCCATCTCTTTTCCATCCTGCCGCCCTTCAACATCGGCAATACCACCATGGGCTATGGTCTGGGCACGGCGGGTGCCTCGGCGTTCAAGCCCAAGGGCAAACGTGCGATCGCAGTGATGGGTGACGGCGGCTTCTGGCACAACGGTCTCACCTCGGGCATCGGCAATGCTGTCTTCAACAAGGATGACAGTGTCACGCTCATCATCGACAACGGCTACTCCGCCGCGACCGGTGGACAGGACATTCTTTCTTCGCGCGCCGACAACAAGGTGCGCACCACGCGCCACCCCATCGAAACGGCGGTGCGAGGGATCGGGGCGACATGGGTGAAGACCATCAATCGCACCTACGACCTGAAACAGATGACCGCAGCGTTGCGCGAGGCGATGACCTCACCCGAGAAGGGGCCAAAGATCATCGTGGCTCAATCGGAGTGCATGCTGAATCGGCAACGGCGCGAGAAGCCGCTGTTCAAGAAGGCGATGAAGGAGGGCAAGCGCGTGGTGCGCGAGCGCTTCGGCGTCGATAGCGATACTTGCACGGGCGATCATAGTTGTATTCGCCTGTCGGGGTGCCCGTCGCTTTCCATCAAGCCCAATCCGGATCCGCTGCGACAAGATCCGGTGACGCACGTCGAAAACAGTTGCGTCGGCTGCGGACTGTGCGGCGAGGTTGCGCACGCTGCAGTGCTGTGTCCAAGCTTCTATCGCGCCAGCATCGTTTCCAATCCGACGACTTGGGAACGCCTGCGCAAGCGCATCGCGCATGCCGTGATCGGCTTCCTGCAGGGTCGTGACGAGCGCGCAAGAGCCGCGAAGGCGTTCTGATGAGCAATGAAGGGCAACGCAATCGTATCTGTATCGCCATCCTGGCCATGGGCGGGCAGGGCGGAGGAGTGCTGGCCGACTGGGTTCGGCAAGTGGCGCTCGACAATGGCTGGCTGGCGCAGGGAACGTCCGTTCCCGGCGTCGCCCAACGTACCGGCTCCACCGTTTATTACATCGAGCTGGCACGCGCGAGCGGCGGCCGCCAGCCGATCATGGCGCAAATGCCAATCCCCGGCGATGTGGACGTGGTCGTCGCATCCGAGCTCATGGAAGCCGGCAGGGCCATGCTTCGGAACTTCGTCGATGCGGAGCGCACGACGCTGATCAGCTCCACGCATCGCGTCTACGCGATCGCCGAGAAGGCGGCGATGGGCGATGGGCGCGGCAGCAGCGAGCGCATCATGGAGGCGGCGCGCCAGCGCTCCAAACGTTTCATCGGTTTCGATATGGAAGCGGCGACCGAGCGCTCCGGCAGTGTCATCAGCGCCGTCATGTTTGGCGCGTTGGCCGGGAGTGAAGTGCTGCCTTTCACACGCCCGGCGTTCGAGCAGGCTATCAAGGACAGCGGCATCGCCGTGCAAAGCAATCTCGCTGGGTTCGACGAAGGCTTTCGAGCGGCGAGCGGCGCCATCGCGTTGCCGCTCGAACCGATCCATTGCGTGCCGCGGCCAACTACGCCCGCCGGTCGACGTTTGAACGAGCGGTTGATCAGCCGGTTGCCAGCGGCGGCGCATACGAATGCGCTGCATGGCGTGCAGCGTTTGATGGACTATCAGGACGTGGCTTACGGCGAACTCTATCTCGATCGATTGGAGAAGATCGCGAGCATGGATGCCGCTCCGTTCGAGGTTTCAGCCGAAGCCGCGCGTCATCTCGCCCTTTGGATGAGCTATGAAGACACGATCCGCGTCGCGGATCTCAAGACGCGCGCGACTCGCATGGCGCGCGTTCGATCAGAGGTTCGCGCGGAGAACGATCAACTCCTGAGCGTGACGGAGTTCATGCATCCGCGCCTGCAGGAAATTTGCGAAACACTGCCAGCCTCGTTGGGACGCGCCATTCTGCGCTCGAAGGGACTGTCTTCCACGCTCGGCCGAATGTTTCAGAGCGGGCGCCACGTCGAGACCACCAGCTTGCGTTGGTTCCTGGTCCTGCGAGCGCTAGCCAAGTTCCGCTGCTGCCGCCGTGCCTCGCTGCGTTATCACGAAGAGCAGGAGCGCATCGAACGCTGGCTGGCCGTCGTGCAAGACGCAGCCAAAATCGATCTGGGCCTGGCATTGGAATGGGTGCGATGTCAGCGCCTCATCAAAGGATATGGCGATACGTTCGAGCGCGGCCTGCGCAACTTCAAGTCCATTCTGGCCGCGTATGAAGCGCTACCGTCGAACCAGCGCACCCGTCAGTGGGTCGCGGACGCGCATTCCAAGGCGCTTGCGGATGAGAAGGGTACAGCCCTGCATTCGCACCTGTCGCTGGCTTCCTGAGTTGCCTTGACACAGCCGCATCGCCGCGTTGCAGTGACTGCGCAGGCAAAGCCTGCCGCTTGCATCCGGCCGGTGAAGGAAGTCAGCCATTTTCGGCCACCTTTCACCCAGCCGGTGCGAGGCGAGCACGATGCTGATGGAGGGGTGTAATGGTAGATCGCGACAGCAAGTCGGCGCGTCTGACGGGACGACGGCAATTCATCCGTGCTGCCGCCGTGGGAGCGCTCGGCGAATGGGCTTGATACTTCAGCGGCGGAGCGTGGCAACAAGCTGCTATCCGAAGATTCTATGCATGTGCAGTCAGACATATGCAGCCGGGGGCTATCGATTACGGATGGATCCCAATAATGAAGATGATGACAGCAACAAGAAACGAAAAGGTGCATCTGCGCTGGTGCTGTGTCGCAAACGTTTGCTGCACACCGCTACAGAGTGCAACGGTTTGCTGTGCGTTCGGAGTGAGGGAATTTGAACCTGCGACCTATATGTTGACAGTCCACGTCAGAAGTCTGGGGATCTAAACGCGCGTTGCAAGGAGTTTCCGTCCGTGATCTAGCTCACCGGTGACTCCCTACCACGAATTCTCAACAGCGCAGGGAGACCCGCCGGCGCGGGCGGCAGTGGCTCGGCGCCGATGTGTTGCCCCGATTCGACTCGAGCCCAGTAACCGCGGCCAGGAAGCGGTATGGCGGCTCGACGACACAACTTTGCAAGGCCGACGTCCGAAACGCTGAGTGTCCGAGCCACTTCACTGACCGGCGCCGTCCATACAAGTTCGTAAAGCTCCTCGCGCTTGAAGAAGTGCCGGCCAGGAATGATCGCACGCGGAACCGGTTCGGCCGGTGGAAGGCTGCTCGCGTTCGCCCCTAGCAGATTCTCTACAGAAACCGTCTTCTGGTCGGCCCCGGTCCTGGACTGCTCTGGGATATAGGAGAGCACCTTGTTCGCATGCTGGGTCAAGACGTCGCGACGCTGCTGAGTCTGGAAGTAGGCGTAGCCCGCCGTCGTCTTCGGGTCCAGATGGTTCAACACATTACCGATCAAATGAAGGGTGGTCCCACCCTGCGCCAGCCACGAGCCCACGGTTCGCCGCAGGTCGTGCACGCGGAGATTCTCGATACCTGAGCGCTGGATGACGCGCCTCAGGACCGGTCGCAAGTCGCGAAAGTATTCGCCCGGCAACTTGCCACAGATGATGTACGGATTGTTAGCGAGCCGCGGAATGCGCCGCAGTCGCACCAGCGCTTCGTCGCTGAGCGGGGCTAACAACGGCTCGCCATTCTTTGTCAGGCCGACGAACAGCGTGCCTGCATCCCAGTCAATATCAGTCCATTTGGTCTTCAGCAGTTCCCGCATTCGCAATCCGGTCAGTAGCAGTAGCCAAAGCGCGTGCTTGGCGTACTCGTTGTCCTCCTGCTCAAGTGCGTGGATGAAGCGCGGCATTTCTGAAGTCGTGAGGAAGCGGCGACGCTTACGCTTTGGAAATCCGGTGATGCCGACGGCCGGATTTGGGTGTCCCTTCGGCAGGTGTCCGGCTGTGGGCGCCCAGTTGAAAAGCTTCCGCACGACGATGAGGAAGTTGTTTGCGCTGGCCGGGTAGGTGGCCCCCTGCGCCGTCTGGATCTGCTGAATATCCGCGGTCGTTACAGTCATCGCGAGGCGCGTGCCGAGCGCTGGAATCAGCAGACGTTTCAGAAATGATTCATCCTGTTTCCACGAGCGCTTCTTGAGCTTGGCGTAATTGTCGATGTAGGCCTCGACGAGCTCCGTGATCGTCAGTGCCTTGCGCAGCTCATCCTTGACCTCCTGAGGGTCCTGCTGGCTCGCAACCTGTCCGAGTAGCGCCTTCGCTTTGCGTCGCGCATCCTCGAGTACCAGCACATCGGCTCGCCCGATCATGCCCAAGCGCTTTCGGCGGTGAACTCGGTACGAATAGACGTAGGTGCGCCGGCCACTGGGATACACGCGAAGGCCGAAGCACTCCAAGGCGCTGTCCCAATAGATGCACTGATGCTTGCTCCCTGAGCCAATGAATGGGAGGGAACGAATCGTATCCTGCCGCAATTTCAGCGTTGGCATACTCAAGTCCCGGATGAGAGAGTGACCAGGGCGTGACCACGGCCGCGCGGCTTTAGTAGGGCTGCCGCGTAGTCAGGCGTAAATGTAGCCTGCGCTAAGCCATTGAAAAACCAGCTCCAGCGGGCTCGGTCGGGCTTGGTCGTAATTCTGCTCTACGCCTACGAACCATGAGGTCGGGAGTTCGAATCTCTCCGGGCGCGCCATTCTTCAGTACTCGCGACACCAGAATCGATCAACAGACGCTCGTCGCGCCCCAAACCGAGCTGCAGTTCCCTCCGCACATCGCGATTCGTCGATGTTTGCAATTGATTCGATGCTCGCATCGCGTGCTTCATTCCGCTAGCTCGCGAGAACACAGCTTTCATTTTCGCTCGTTGATATGAAAGCGATGGGGCAGAAACCGATGTGGCCTGGCACGAGTTCTGAGCGTGCTCACGGTGTTCGTCGACGACGGACACCGTGAACCGGCCTGTTACGTGCTCGCCGCCTGCCACCGAAGCAGGCGTCGTGTGCGCGTCAGCGTGCATTCATGGCGTGGCCTCCTGCAAGGCTGCGGTCGCGGGACGCT